>Ga0209835_1000316_pt1 | contig 32719 bp, 29 predicted proteins | sample LakKivwa52mmetaG_FD_184138 | JGI IMG/M metagenome (GOLD analysis project Ga0209835, IMG submission 184138) | Anoxic lake water microbial communities from Lake Kivu, Rwanda to study Microbial Dark Matter (Phase II) - Lake Kivu water 52m metaG... | ecosystem: Environmental > Aquatic > Freshwater >... | reverse complement strand
TCTCATGATTCATTTATGTATATTATACCACGTGTTCGATGAAATAAAAATTGTTTCTATCAAAAAATGCTACAACAATTCGGTTGCAGCATATGTTTGTCATTATTTGAATACCCGTTCGATGTTTTCTGCGTTTTCCTTGAAATTGCATTTAACCTTGTTTCCAACTAGCAATACGCCTGTCGCACCCAAATTGGACAACCCGTCTTTTTGTACCAATTCGATGTCTTGAAGCGTGAAGGTGACTCTGGACATTTCACGTTCAACAAGGAGAATGTTTTCCTTCCCCCCCAAGGCGTCAAATATAATTCCAGTTTCAATCTCGAGTCGTTCCTTTGGTTTTTGTTCTTTCAATCCTTTGTAGAAAAGTCTAAAGAAGACGAAAAAACTTAGCAACATGATTGGGACTACTATTGCCAACATTAAAATGATTGAAAGTTCTCCATCCATGATAACACCCCCATCTTCATTATACGTGATTTTTATAAATTTGACAAGTTTTTCCTCTTGTTTGATGATTTCATTGTGTTATTTATAAATTCATTGTACAATATGTTCAACAGGAGGCGTTTTTCATGTTTACTATAAGACTTTGCATCACCCAACAAGAAATATTTGATCATTTGAAAATCAGACATGATGTTTTTGTAATCGAACAATGCGTGTCGATGGCAGAAGAGTTCGATTTTCTCGATCGAGATGCTCTATTGTTTTCTGGATATTTGGATGGAAACATGATTGCAACTGCACGTGTGATTCTCAAAAAGGATTATGCAAAATTGGGAAGATTCGCGGTTTTGAAAAACTTCCGTAGAAAAGGATACGGGGCGACTTTCCTGAAGACAATTGAAAACCATTTGACAAGTCAGGGAATCAGTGAAATCCGTCTTTCCTCGCAAATGCATGCAAAACCATTTTATGAGCGAATGGGTTATGTTTCCTTTGGCGATGTTTACATCGATGCTAACATCCCGCATATCGATATGAAGAAAAAAGCAAAGTAGGGAAATCAAATTCCCTACTTGTTTTTTTCATATAGTATCCTCAGTCCCTCAAGAATCAAGAGTTCTTCATAAATGACTTCTTCCTCGATGACGGGAAGAATTGTTTTCGACAATCCTCCGGTAACAACAACAATTGCACTCCCTACCTCTGTCTTGATTTTTCGAATCAAACCGTCCAACATACTGGCAAATCCGTATGTGAATCCGCTTCGGATGCAATCAATCGTCTCTCTACCAATCACTTCTTGGGGAATCTCCAGTTTTACAGTCGGTAGTTTCGCCGTGTTTTCCGTTAACGCTTGCAAAGCGGTTTGGATTCCTGGAGCAATAATTCCCCCTAGAAACTCCGCATCTTTCGTTACTACCGTCAATTTCGTTGCCGTTCCCAAATCCACGATGATGACGGTATCGTGGTATTTCTCATAAGCGGCGACCGCTCCGACCAATAAATCTGCACCGAGTTGTTTTGGATTCTCAATCTTGATTTTGATTCCGCTTTTAACCCCTGGACCGATGAAAATCGGTGCAATTCCGAATAATTTTTGCCCCATTTTTTGAAACGCCTCGTCAACGGATGGTACGACGCTTGATATGATGATTCCTTTGATCATGCGCCAATCGATGTTGGCATTTCGGAACAAGTCAACAATCAATGCACCATATTCGTCTTCAGTTTTTTTACTATTGGTGGCAATCCTGAACGTACTTATGAACCGATTGTCTTTGACGACTCCAAAATTGATGTTGGTATTTCCAATGTCAACACATAATATCATAGTTTCACCTTCTTGTTTTTTCTGGGCGTTTCTTTATGAAACACACGTTAAGCGCGTGAAGAATATTTGCCATCAATCGTTGATACGATAATTTTTTCTCCGGATCCAATAAACATCGGCACTTGTAGGACATATCCTGTTTCAAGTTTTGCATCTTTTCCAGCATTGGTCGCAGTGTTTCCTTTCACCGCTGGATCGCTTTCAATGACTTCGAGGGTCACTTTCTCCGGTAGGGTGATGCCAAGGATTTCTCCGTTGTAAATGGTCAAGTTCACTTCCATTCCCTCAACAAGGAAATTTGACTCCCATTTCAGTTTCTCCACTGGAATCTCCACTTGTTCAAACGTTTCCAAATCCATAAACGCATAGACATCCCCCATAGGATACACATACTGCATCACTCGTTTGTCAATGTGCGCTTTTTCGATTTTTTCTCCGGCGTTGAACGAGTAATCCGTTACGGATCCCGTCCGCATGTTTCTTAATCTTGTACGAACAAATGCTTGTCCTTTGCCCGGCTTTACATGTTGGAACTCAATGATTTGATATAGATTTCCTTCATATTCAATTGTCATACCTGTTTTGAATTCATTTGATGAAATCATAACATACCTCCTTTTTTTACTTTCCCATTATACTATAAGAGCGTCTTTTTGTCTAATCTTTTTTCTTGACCAAAAAAGAAAAGAACAGTCCAAGCCTAAAAAACTTCCTGACTGCTCTTATCTATGGTTTCATTTCCTAGAGGACCGGTTCGATTCTATCATTTTTCATTTTTTAACAATACGGAGATTTCGGTGCCAACATTAAGGATGGACTTCATTCGAATTTCTGCGTTAATCAATTGTGCAATGTGCTTCACGATGGAAAGTCCCAACCCGGTGCCTTCGATTTTCTTGCTTCTTGACTTATCCACTCGGTAAAAACGTTCAAATACTCTGGATTGTTCTTCGATGGGGATTCCAATTCCGGTGTCAGATATTTTTACCAAAACCTTGTCATCTTTTTCTTCGATTTTGATGAGCACCTGTCCATTTTCTTTGTTGTATTTCACGGCATTGTCAACAAGATTAGAAAACATTTGAATAATCATTTCCTTGTTCGATTGGAAATTTGAAGCAGATCCTTCCAAGGAAAGTCGGATTTTTTTCTCGGATGCTTGTCGTTTGTATTGGTCTAGGATGTTCCGAATTTCTTTTTCCAAATCGATGTCTTCTTGTGTGATACGTTTGGTGCTTTCCAATGTGGACAACTCCAACATATCCTTGACCAAATTTTTCATTCTTGACGATTCCGTAAGAATTTTGTTGCCGATTTCGATGACCTTTTCCTCGTTTTTGACGTGTCCTTGACTCATTAATTCGGAAAACCCGGAGATGTAGGTGAGGGGTGTGTTCAGTTCGTGGGAAGCATTGGCAAAAAAATCGCTTCGAAGTTTTTCTCTGTTGCGAATTTCCGTGATGTCCGTCAATATCATCATGGCAGCTTCGGGATTTTTCTTCGCAATCCATGGGCTGTTAATGTATGTAAGGCTCGCGGAAATCACTCTGTTGAGTGCGTCCTCGACGTCCAAATCAAAAACGGTGGATGTTCTTTTCTCAAGACACTCTGTGAATGCTTGGTTTATCTTTGTGTTTTGCGACAAAAACCATATGTTCTTTCCAACAATGTCTTCATCAACATTGAAAATATCCCTGGAAAATTTGTTGATTAATATGACTTTGTTCTCGTTGTTAACGACAATCAAGCCTTGTTCCAGATTATCTAGGATAAAATTCATTTTTTCTCGTTCTGTTGTCAACTGCATCATGGTCAGCATAATGCTTTCCGATAATTCATTCACTTCCTCGATAATGGGTATCATCTCTTCATCCAATTCATCCAAAGGTACTTTTTCGTGAATTCCTTTGTTCACTTTTGACAAACTTCGTTTGAGTTCATTCATTGGTCGTAAAATTCGATTGACCATCTTGTTTAAAAAGATATTTAAAACGACCGTTGAGACTATAACGATTAAAACCAAAATTAGAATGGATGAATTTACATACGAATTGATGCTCGCAACCACTACCGCCACACGAAGAATAACAAATCCACTGGCCACATTGCTGTTTTCCACTCTTAATGCGTAATACAATAATTGTCGTTCAACGGTTGTCGAGTGTCTTGTAACAAAAATCTTTTCGCCATTGATGGCTGCAATAAATTCTTTTCTTGTTGCGTGGTTTTCCATTTCATCGGCATCATGCCAAGAATCAAATACCGGTGTCCCGTCCAAAAGAAACACAGAAACTCTGATCTCGGAATTTTCATCAAGAAACGAAGGCAACTCGCTTGTGAGATTGTCCAAAGAGGAAATCTCAACATCCTCCTTGATCAATTCAACAATGTCTGTAATGTGTTTTTTCGTGTTTTCTGTGATAAAAAACGAAATCATGAAGGCGGTACAAACCGCAAAAACAAACAACGAAAGAAACGTTACGCCAACTGCTTTTGTGATAAGCTTTCGTCTCATTTTTCCTCCCTTGCACATGCATATCCGATTCCACGTATTGTGATGATGATCTTGGGGTTTTTCCCATCGTCTCCGATTTTTTCCCTCAAACTTCTAATATGCATATCGAGTGTTCTTGTTTCGCCTAGAAAATCATATCCCCAGACATCCGTCAAAATATCTTCCCTAAGAACCACTTTGCCGTGGTTTTCCACCAGTTTTCTAAACAAGTTGAATTCTTTCAATGTCAACTTAATTTCATGTCCGTCCTTGAAAACTTGTCTCGTTTCGAGATCCATTCGAATGGTTCCCACGGATAATGATGTTTTTTCGTCGTTTTCCTTTTTCGATCTTCGCAAATGTGCATTCATTCTTGCGACGAGTTCGAGTATGCTAAACGGCTTTACGACATAATCATCCGCCCCTAGATTCAATCCAGTGACTTTGCTCGCTTCACTTTCCTTTGCTGTCAAAAATATCACAGGGATTTTCTCAAATCGATCGTTGGCTCGGATTATCCGGATTGCATCTGTTCCACTCATCTTTGGCAACATGATGTCTAGTAAGATTAGGTGTGGAGTTCTTTTCTGCATTTCTGCCATCATGGCTTCAGCGTCGTTGAAAACTGTCACCTCAAATCCAAAATTGGACAAGCTGAACTCCAACAATTCTCTTATGTTCTCATCATCCTCAACTGAAAATACAACCGGTTTCATTTTTTCACATCCTTTGTCGTCGATTTACAAGATTTTAGATTTTTTATGTTCGCCCGTCAAATAAAAGATAACCCATTCGCAAATATTGACTGCGTGATCTCCTATGCGCTCAAGATATTTGGCAATCATCATGAAATAGATTGCCTGGTCCCCATTGTTGGCGTCTTTTTTTATCAACTCAATGAATTCTCGTTTGATGAGCTCAAACAAATCATCGACCTCATCGTCTTTTGATATGACTTCCCTGGCTAGTTTAATATCTAGATCCACATATGATTTTACGCTTTTCGCCACCATGTCAATCGCCATGTCCGCCATCATAGGAATGTGTTCAAGTTTTTTGATGTATTCGCCTTTTTCGCTTAGTATGGTGACAATATGAGCAATGTCTGCAGCTTGATCGCCGATTCTTTCCATGTCGGTGATCATCTTCAATGCGGCGGAAATGGAGCGCAGATCTTTTGCGACCGGCTGTTGTTTCAACAACAACAACAAACTATCCCTCTCGATTTTTTTCTCCAAATCATCCACGATGTCGTCTTCTTCAATGATGACCCAAGCCTCATCGATGTTTTTTGTCACCAAACATCGTATTGATCTTCGAATTGCCTGCTCGACTATGGATCCCATCTTGATCAAATCAATCTTCAGTTCTTCAAGCCCTTGATCGAACTTATTTCGCATAGACATAGTCCTTCCCCCCTTTTATCATTATATCGTAATTTTCTTTTTTTTTCAAACCTTATCATCCAAATCTCCCCGTTATGTAGTTTTCAGTTCTCTTGTCCTTTGGGTTGGAGAGCATATCGTTTGTGTTACCCGACTCTATGATTTCTCCCATCAAGAAAAACACGATCGAATCCGAAATTCTGGCTGCTTGTTGCATGTTGTGTGTGACGATGACGATGGTATACTTTTTCTTCAACTCATCAATCAGTTCTTCAATTTTTGCAGTGGCAATGGGATCTAGTGCGCTTGTCGGCTCGTCCATGAGGATGACTTCCGGTTCCATTGCAATGGCTCTGGCGATGCATAAGCGTTGTTGTTGTCCCCCGCTCAGTTCTAAAGCATTGCTTTTCATTCTATCTTTGACCTCATCCCACAAAGCAGCATCTACGAGAGATTTTTTAACAACATCGCGCAACATTTTCTTATCTTTCATCCCCTGACATCTAGGACCATAAGCCACATTATCAAAAATGCTCATAGGAAATGGGTTTGGTTTTTGAAATACCATTCCAACCTTCCTTCTCAAATCGATGACATCTGTTTTTTGTGCATAGATGTCCTCCTCATGATACAAAACTTTCCCCGTGATTGAGCAATCTTGAATCAAGTCATTCATTCTGTTTAAAACTCTAATGAACGATGATTTGCCACATCCCGATGGTCCAATGAGCGCAGTGACTTTGTTTTTCTCGATGGAAAAATTGATATTCTTCAAGGCTTCCATGCTTCCATATCGAAGATTAAGATCTTTCACCTCAAAAATGTTATTTCCTTTTATTGCATCCATTTCACATTCCCAACTTTCTTTTCATAAAACGTGCCGATAGTAGTTTGATCATAATATTCAGAAGAAGTACTATAAAGATGATAATGATTGCTATTGTGCTAGAAAGTTCAATGTTTGCAGGTTCATCCGTCATCATCGTCCAAATATGAACAGCCAATGAAGTTGATTTCCCCGTCAAACTGATATTGTCTTTGATTGAGGCTCCAATTGCAAAGACCAAAGCCGCACTTTCACCGATAATTCTTCCAATGGCGAGGAGGGTTGCCGTCAAAATCCCAGGGATCGCATTTGGTAAAACAACCTTGAACGTTGTTTGCGTCCTGCTAGCCCCGAGTGCGAGCGATGCTTGTCGATACTCATCAGGAACCACTTTCAAACTTTCTTCTGTGGTACGAATAATGATGGGTAGTAAAATAACAGACATTGTCATTGCACCCGATATGATGTTCCCACCGGTTGCGCTTGTGAGTTGCACGGTTAAGGGAACAAAAACAGCCAATCCCATCAAACCGTATATGATTGACGGGACTCCCGTCAAGGTTTCAATCAAAGAACGAATCACTCTAGTGAATCGATTTATGGGAGCATATTCATTCAAAAATACGGCAGCGCCGACTCCAATTGGAATTGCCATAATCAACGTAAGAACAATCAAATACAACGTTGTGATAATCGAACCTCGTATTCCTCCTCCGGTTGTCTTGAACTCGATTTCTCTAAAGGAATCACTATTATCAAGTTCGTTCGCCATGATTTGCGCTCCATCTCGTGAGAGTGCCGATGGTTTGTCGTCAAAAGCAATTCGGATGATTGTATAATCCGTCCTCATCAGTATCGGTTCTGTTCCAATTCCCTTGTCCTGAAGCGCACGAAATGGAGAAAAGGGGGAGACGTATTCCACTTCAACAACATTCTTTCCGAGAAGATCGATGGAATCAGAAAAAGCGATTCCCCATCTTCTTGAATAATATGTTCCGTCTTCAAAGTCCATTTGCGCATCGCAATTACAAAACTGGCTTCCGTGTTGCAATTCGGCAACATACCCTTTCGACTCATAATCGTTGATAATCAATTGAAAGTTTATGAGTTTGTACCCTTTTCCAAACACGAAAACAATAATGGACAACAACGTAATCAAACTAATGCTTGATGCTAGATATGTCAATCCTTGTAAAAAAAGATCCGTCGTTTTCCTCTTTATATTACTTGACATGAACATTTCCCACTTTCCGTTTAATCGCGTTCAAAACCAGATTGGTAAGCAAAATCACAACCATCAAAACAAGACCAACAGAAAAACGGATATTGTAATCGATACCAACGGTTTCTTTCATCCCTTCCAACATGATGGAAGTCAATGTGCTGGTGGTATCAAGAATATCAAATGAGAACCCGGAACGCCTTCCTCCCGCAACCAACGAAACTGCTGTTGCCTCCCCGAGCGCACGCCCGATTCCTAAGATCGCAGACGCAAAAATACCCGACTTTGCGGATGCCAAGACAACTTTGAAATTTGTTTGGGTCACGCTTGCCCCAAGAGCCAATGATCCATGCTCAATGGCTTTGTCTACCGACCGAATGGCAACTTCGGATATTGCTGTAATGGTTGGTATCGTCATAATCGCCAACACCAAAACAACGGATAAAATTGAGTTTCCACCTTTGGATTGGTATCCGAAAAGATTGCTGAAATCATAAACTAGCTTTAAGATGATTCCTGAGCCGAACAATCCAAAAACAATAGAAGGGACCGATGCCAATATTTCCACAACGGTTCTCAGCGATTCAGCTAGTTTTTTCGGAGCGACTTTCGCAATGAACAATGCGGTCAACACGCCGATTGGAAATGAGACGAGCAAAGACAAAAGGGCGATATACAAAGTGCTCACGATGATGAATCCAACTCCATATAAATTGGAATAAAACGTGACGCCTTCTAGCCATGTCGCTCCGGTGATGAATTTCCAAAGGTCCACGCTTCCCACTCCCTGATTATCGGTAACGAAAGGAATAATCCCTTCCACCAAAATAATTCCTGCGATAACGAAAATGAATGAAGCAGAAACTACGGCGGCCGAAAGGAAAACTCCTCTCATCAAGTTATCAAAAAACCGTCTCTTCCGGGTATTGGCTGTTTGTTGTGATATTTCCATGTTGATCCCCCCTTTAATTCTAACACAAAAAGACCCAAAAGGGCCCTTTTGCTTTTTTTACTTATCTACTCAAGAACTTCTGCCCAAGTTTTTAGTGTGCCGTTGTAGATCGATTTCAACTCTTCCGCTGTAGCATTCGAAACTGGATTTTCTTTATGAACGATCGCAACAATCGCATCCCATGCCAAACGTCCTCTTAGGCTCTCGGGAACATTAAGTTCGGATCCTCGGAACTGACGTGAAGCAAATCCAATATCCTTACCAACCGAGGTGTCTTTGATGGCTGGATCATTGGTCCGTTTGTAGGCGTCTCCAGACCCAGTGTGATCATGTTCTGCAATGAAGTTTCCACATTTCGGTTTGAATGCCGCCGTCAAAGCTTCAGCAACTTTTTGAATCGAATCAGAACCACCTAGACGAACCGTAACTGCTGCGTTGTTTGTTAAACAAACCGGATGTTGACCTTTAATCGAATCCCACGTTGTGGTAGAAGGAAGTGCAATCGCTCCAGCATTGTTGATAATGTCTCCTCCATCTGTCGTTCCCAAGAAAGCAATGAATGCATTGACAATTCCTTCAACAGTTTCAGATGGGTAATCACCTGGGGCTCTAAGCATCCAGTTGAATGCTCTTTTCAATCCGTATGTATCGTTGAGGACATTTGCTACGGTAGGAGCGACTCCGTTGAAAGCCAACCCCTTGACTGTTGCGTTGACGCTGGATAAGGATACATAACCAATTCCGTATTCGTCAATCGTCATCGCATTCAAGATTGCCGTGTTGTCGCGAATCAAGAAACCTTGAACCAAAACACTATCACTGGATGACGCTTCAGGAAACCCAATTCCTTCCATGAATCCTGTGCGTGTGCCGGAAGTCGTGTCACGAGTGTAAACCGTGATGTTTTTACTAGTGTCAAATGTGGGTTCGTCTTCGGATGGACCACATCCAACAAAAGTGAATGAACTTAAAAACAAAATTGCGATTAAAATTTTTCTCATTTTTTCTCCTTTTTATGGTTTAACCACGATGAAATTATACTCTTTGTCAATCCTAAAGTGAATAAAGAACCTGTAAAATGATTGTAAAAAGAATGTAAACATCCTCTTTTTTATCATTGTTTTTTCTTTTTGTTTGCTATATAATGAGAACATACTGCGAGGTGACTTCCATGCATACCCCAAAAAGTTTTTCATCCCTACCACCAAATTATCGCTTTCATCTTGATCTTGACATGTCGAAGAACAAATGGGTCGTATTTTGGATTACTCTTATACAGTTGTTCCTAATCCTTTTTTTCTTTTTGATTCTTGCAGTGATAAACATTGAAATCACATTCAACATTTGGTCAAGCCTTTCGAGTATTCCACTTTTGGTTTTGGTCGTTGTCGTACACGAATGGATCCACGGTTTGTTTTTCAAAATGGGAACCGATCAGAAAGTAAAATATGCCTTTCACGGTTTTGCTGCCAGCGCAAGTGTACCCGGTGTTTATTTTACAAAAAGGCATTATATGCTTGTGGGGATTGCGCCTGCCATTTTCTTGAATCTTTTTCTTTTTCTTTTGTGTTTCGTTCCATCAAAGGAATGGTCTTCATTGTTTTTCATCTTGCTTGCAATCCACTTTTCATCGTGCTCGGGAGACTTTTTCGTTTTCATTCGTTTTCTTTCTCTCAATGAAAACTCTTTGATTGAAGATACCGGCATCGCAATGAAGGTGTTCGTCAAAATTGAAAATACGGATCCACCATCACCTCATATATAATTTGCATTTTCGCCAAGTTTCCTATATAATAATCCATGGTGATGCTATGAAAGTAATTGAATTTTCCCCTCACGGATTTTGTAAAGGGGTCGTGAATGCCATTACAATCATCAATAAGGTGATTGAAGATCCATTCATTCCAAGACCAATCTATTTGCTTGGGTCCCTCGTGCACAACAAGCAAATCAACCAGGCTATTGAATCGAAAGGTGTCATTGTGCTGGATGGCAGTTCCAGAGACGATATGCTTGATCAGATTGCTTTTGGAACAGTTGTTTTGACTGCGCATGGCGTTAGTCCATCCATTTATGAAAAGGTGTCAAAAAAGGGTCTTTTCCTGATTGACTCAACATGCAAGGATGTGATGCGGTCCCATAAAATCATCCGCGAAAAAATTGACGAAGGTTTCACCGTATTGTACATTGGAAAACTCGGACATCCGGAAACTGAGGGTGTTCTTGGAATCCACCCCGAAATTGTTTTGATAGAGACTTTGGATGATATATCAACATTGGTCTTGAAAAATAAGAAGCTAGCCGTCACAAACCAAACAACAATGTCCATCTATGACATATACACCATGTTTGAAAAACTCAAGCAACTTTTTCCCGACATTGTTTTGATTGACGAACTTTGTTATGCAACCAAGCAACGTCAACAAGCCGTCATCGAACAAAGCAAACTATGTGATGCCGTTATTGTGGTTGGCGATAGATCCTCGAACAACTGTAAAAAGCTTGCCGAAATTGCGAAAAATGTCGCCAAAAAAGATGTATATCAAATTCAATCCGTCGAGGAATTGGATTTGGACACCATTCGAAAGCATTCAATCATCGGAGTCACATCAGCCGCATCAACACCTTATGCCATTACGCGAGAAGTCATTGAAATTTTGGAGCAATTGGATGAAATTCACACATCAACGGTGAAAAGTTCTCTCAAACTCCAAGACTATCTCATCATAAAAAAACACCGCTTGTAAATGCAAGCGGTGTTTTCTTTAGAAGCTTCTCAATTTCGCATCGATGGTCGTTTCCATGTGGCGGATGATTTTTGACATTGTGTCTTGAATGATGTCATCTTTCAACGTTTCTTTTCCCTGGAATGTCAAACGAACAGCAATGGAATATAGATTTGTGCCCAATCGATCCCCCTGATACAAATCAAAAATTTCGATGGACTGTATCAAATCGGATTCCGCATTGCGAATCGTTTCAACAATCGTTTTCGCTGAAACCGTCTTCTTCACAACAAAGGCAAGATCTCTTTCCACACTTGGAATTTTGGGAATCTCCACATATTTGATTGGGAGTGCTTCGGATGATATGGTTTCGTCTAGGAGAATCTCGAAGACATACACATCTTTAAGATCCAAGTCTCTTGCAAATTTGGGATGAACCTCTCCTAGGATTCCTATCCGTTTGGATCCGATTCGAATTTCTGCCACCCTGTTTGGATGAAATTCGTTTGAAGGATGATTCAGCTTAACAAATTCTGGATTGACTCCTATCTCTTCGAAAAGACGAGTAAGTATCCCCTTGACTGTAAAGAAGTCGATGGTCTCAGTTTTCCCTTGCCATTTTTGGGATGAGTATTCACCTGTCAATGCTCCTGATAATAGACGTTCCTCTCTTGATGTCCCATTTTCGGAATGATATCTGTTTCCAATCTCAAAAATCATTAGGTTTTCCATTTTTCTTGCCGAATTGTAGCAAGCGACATCCAAGAGACTTTTTATCAAACTCTTTCGCAACATCGATCGCTCCTCGGAAATCGGATTCAGCAAACGGATGGGACTCAATTCGGCATGCATATCATGAAATCTCTCAATTTCCGAACATGGAACAAGACTGTAGGTAATCACTTCCTTTAATCCAAGTCCATTCAACGTGCTACGGACAATTCTCGTCATTTTTTGGTTTTTGGTCAGTTCTCCGTACACCTCAACTTTTGGAAGTGTCAGCGGCAACTTATCATATCCAAATATCCTTCCGAATTCTTCCACACAATCTTCTTTGATGTTAACATCCAGGCGACGGTTTGGCACGGTAACAATCATCTTGCCGACTTCGTCTCGTGTCGAAAACCCCAATCTGCGGGCAATATCCCTGATCGTTGCTGGATTGATTGCAACACCCAAAATTTGTTCGACATAGTGATTGGGAAGGGAAATCTCTTTTTCTTTGATTTGATCAATCCCAGTGAACACCGTATCTTTCAACACAGAACCTTTCGCGAAATGATGTAGCAAATATGCCGCGTAATCCACTGCCATTTTTGTTTGATTGACATCGACGCCTCGCTCAAACCGAATGCTGGATTCGCTTCTCAAACCAAGACGCGAAGACGTTCTTCTAACGGACATGGGTGAGAAAATGGCTGCTTCCAATACGATGTTTTTTGTTTTTTCCGTCACCTCAGTATTTTGACATCCCATGACGCCACCGATTGCGACCACTTCAGGACCGTTTGTGATGGCGATGTCTCCAGAAACCAAAACACGTTTTTCGCCGTCCAATGTCACCGCTTCTTCATTGTCCATCGCATTGCGAACGATGATTTGTTTTCCAAGCTTTTCTTGATCAAAAGCATGAAGTGGTTGTCCAAAGAGCATCAATATGTAGTTTGTTACATCCACGACATTATTGATTGGGCGTATGCCCGAGGAAATCAATCTTGATTTGAGCCAATTCGGAGACGGGGCGATTGTGATGTCTTTGATGATTCTTGCATGATACGATAAGCACGATGTGGAACGGTTTTCAACGATAAGTTCCTCGTTTGCCTGTTGTTTCATTTCCGGCAAATGAAATTGCAGCGGTTTGACTTCGCGATCGAAAACGGCTGCGACATCTTGAGCCACGCCTCGCATTGACAACAAATCTGCTCGATTGGGCGTCAATCCAAGTTCAAAAACAACATCGTCCAATCCCAAGTACTCTAAAGCATCCATGCCGGGTTCGGCATCCTCATCCAATACGACAATTCCATCTTGGAATGCTTCCGGTATATACTTCTTTTCCAATCCAAGTTCTTTCAACGAACAAATCATTCCGTTGGATTCAACGCCTCGTATTATCGTTTTTTCAATTTTCAATCCGCCGGGAAGGATTGTCCCCTCCAATGCGACGGCAACCAACTGATCTTTGTCCACATTCGGTGCTCCACAAACGATTTTCAAGACGGATTTCTTCACGTCGACGAGACACACGGACAACTTGTCAGCACTTGGATGTTTTTGTTTGTCCAAAATCTTTCCGACAACAACGTTTGTTGCGCAACTCATTTTTACAATGGACTCGATTTCAATGGAATGAAGCGAGATCTCCCTTGCCAATTCTTCTTGCGAAATGTCGCCGATATCCACTAATTCATTCAACCATTTCAATGACACTTTCATATGATTCACCCTTTTTTAACGAACTGATTCAAAAATCTCAAATCATTCGCATACAAATTTCTAATATCGTCTATTCCATATCGTAAAAGCGCAACCCGTTCAATACCGACCCCGAAAGCAAATCCTTGCATTTTATTCGGGTCATATCCACACGCTTCCAAGACATTTGGGTGGACCATGCCAGCACCTAGAATTTCAATCCATCCTGCTTGTTTACACATGTTGCATCCTTTTCCACCACATTTGAAACAACTGATATCCACTTCCACGCTCGGTTCTGTGAATGGGAAAAACGATGGTCGAAAACGGATTTTTCTATCATCGCCAAACATTTTTTTAACAAGCACGGAGAGGGTTCCCTTCAAATCCGACATTGAAATATCCTCACCGACAGCAAGACCTTCAATTTGTGTAAACTGATGGGAATGGGTTGCATCGTCATCGTCTTTGCGATAAACTTTCCCGGGGCATATGATTTTAAGCGGTTTTCCTTTAAGATGAAGCATTGTTCTTGCTTGCACCGGGGATGTGTGCGTCCGAAGAAGATGGTTTTCATCCACATAAAAAGAATCCTGCATGTCTCTTGCCGGATGACCTTTGGGGACATTCAACAACTCAAAATTGTATTCATCCAGTTCGACTTCGGGACCTTCCGCGATTCGATATCCCATTCCAATGAAAACATCTTCGATTTCCTCAATAATCTGAGTGATTGGGTGAATCGACCCTGTTGGGACTTTTTTCCCAGGAAGAGTGACATCGATTGTTTCATCATTCAATTTATCTTGAATGATTCGCTCTTCCATGATGTTCCTCATGGCATCAATTTTTTCTTCGACGAATTGTTTGAACTCATTCACCCGAAGCCCGAATTCTTTTTTTTCGTCTTGGGTCAAATCTCTCATCGTTTTCATAATTTCTTGAAGCGGACTCTTTTTCCCAAGATAAGCAGCCTTCACTTCGCTTAGTTCATGAGGGCTTTTCACGCTTTCAATTTCTGTGATGGCTTTTTTCAGTAGTTGTTTCAATTGATCAATCATATTCATCCTCCTGTACAAAAATAAAAGTCCTCAAGAAGTATCTCTTCCTAAGGACGAATTTTTCCGCGGTACCACCTTAGTTTGCCTTGCGGCACACTCACAATCCGTAACGTGGAGAAAACGTGCCCAATTAAGGCCCCTAGGAGGTGAATTCATTGCTTGTGCCATAAACCGGTTTTCAGTCACGACCGGATCTCCCTGATTGGACTTGAGCAATTACTATGTCCCCATTGTCGGTTTTATGAATTCATTATACATCAAATCCGTTTTTTTTCAAGCGTTTTTTTCTTTTTCTAAATTCCCGATTTTTTTAAACAAGTCTTCCTCATGTTGAACATTCAAACCAGAAACACATTTCATCTGCCTAAAAAAGCTCTTTTTACTCGATGCCAAAATGTTTGGTCGCGCTTTGTTAAAAGTCGAACCTTTTTCTCGGAAAGCCATATGTCAATATGACTGATGTTTTTGCATGATTCGGACAAATGATCGGTTGTTAATGTCGCTAGTTCCAAATTTTGACTGGACAAGCGAAGGATTGATTCCTTCCCAAGAAGAATTGAGGAACCCAATGTCTGATAGACTCTATTGTTGATGCTTGCGACTTCGGTCAATTGAAACGCCTCAACCGTAATGTCCACCACTGCGCCACCTAGTGATTTATTGTATGCGGTCGATCCGCTCGGGGTGGACACAAGAAGACCCGTTCCCCGAAATGTTTCAAAATGATCTCCATTGATGATGACATCTAGAATTTGTGTATGTACCAAATTCATAATGGTAATTTCGTTCAATGCAAAATTATTCTTCGTCGATCCGTTTTTATAGGTGATTTTGTACTCGAGCAGCGGGAAATCGTTATGGTTGGGATCGCACCCCACGGAATGGACGATGGTGTCAATTTCATTCGGTAAAAAATCGGTATAAAAACCAAGTTCACCGGTATTGATTCCAATAAATATCACCTTGTCCAAATTATCGATGTGGTCGCGAACGGCACGTAGCATTGTGCCATCCCCCCCGATTGAAATCACATATTCGGGTTGGTCCTTGGTGAATACATGGCCGTTTTCAATCAGATAACGAGCGATGTCCTCCCCTTGCTTTTCACTGGATTCTTTGCAAAACATTGAAAAGCGCATAATGATTACCACCTTTTGATCGTATTGATCTGAACTTCCCTCTCATACGGATCTTGACTTGAAAGGGGTTTTCCTCCGTTTTCGACCGCAGCCACCGCATCTCGAATGGAGGACATTTCGTTATCGAGTGCCTCCGCTGCACGCGATGCGATCAACAATCGTTTTCTGATGTTTTCTGGAATGTTTTTGGAGAATTTGTATTTTACGGAATGCTCGATGGTTGCCCAAAAATGCATTGCGTGCGTTCGTATTTGGAATTCTAAAATTACAGGGATTCTTCCATTGAAGGTTTCGACATTGTATAAGCAAAGAAGGTGAAGGGATCGATACCCGCTTGGTTTGGGGTTCTTCACATAATCCCTTTCCTCGCGCAAGACGATGTCTTTTCTTGCCTTCAACAAATCAGCAACCATGTAGATGTCCTCGACGAACTTGCACGTTATTCGAATTCCGCCGATGTCATACAGTTTCTCATCGATTTCTTCAAAACGAATCCCCATCCGGGTTGCCTTGTCCAAGATGCTGTTTGGGGTTTTTACTCTTCCGGTCACAATTTCAATCGGACAATATTTTCCATTTAACAAAAATTGCTTCTTGATGCCTTCCATTTTAAGCATGAAGTCCTCAACAGCAAGCTCATAGGGTTGTAAAAACTTGTTCCATTCGAAGTTTTCATCTTTAACCAACATTTTATCACCCATATCATATTTTACCACATTTTGATTCGAATTATAAGTCTTTTCCAATAAATTATTTTTACTCTTGCATTTTGGTCAAATATATGTATAATATATACGATTGTAAATTACCCGAAGGAGCTTTCTCATGCAAAAACAACTCGAGATTGAATTCAAGTCTTTGTTAACAAAAGAAGAATACGAGCGACTGATTCACCAGTTCTCAGGATATAAAATAAGCACTCAAACAAACCATTATTTCGACACGCCTCGCTTCTCCTTGAAGGCCGCCGAAGTGGCATTACGGGTAAGGGAACGCGACAATTTTGAAATAACCTTGAAACGAAAAAAACGTTACGCACTCGTCGAACACAACATTCAAGTGTCCAAGGAAGATTTTTTTCGCTTCAAGGAAGAAGGAATCATTCCCAATGAGGAAATCAAAAATGAAATCCATGATATCATCGGGCAACAAAAACTGGTCAATTTTCTTAGTCTCACCACACATCGGATGAGTTTTCCATATAAACGAGGGACTCTTGCGATCGACAAGTCCGAATTTCTTGGCGTTGTTGATTATGAAATCGAATATGAAGCCAAAAGCTATGTTGCAGGAAAAAAGGAATTCATCGAGATTATTACCGAACTGGACTTTATCTATAAAAAAAGCGATCCGAAAATCAAACGGGCTTACGCCGCATATCGAAGATTGGGATAAGAAAAGGAAGCTTACGCTTCCTTTTCTCTTTTTATGACACCTTTCAAGGCATCAAGATACTCGCACTCGTCTTCCTCATCCTCTTCTTCTTTAATGCAATTGAAATCTTCTAGGTTTCTAAATTCTTTCGGTAGAAAAACAGTGATGTCTTCGTTGTTGTATCCTACTTGAAGTTCAAAATCATTGATGATGATCGGTCTTTTCAAAACACTCGGATTTTCGATGATGAAATCAATCAATTCATGCATTTTCATGGAGTCCGGATCCAAGTTTCTTTCTTTAAAGACCTTGGATCGGGTTGATATGATGTCCTCGAATCCATTTTCGCTGTTGGTGAGCATTCTAAAAATATCATCCCTGCTTAACTTTATGCTAAAAATGTTTTTCTCGCTGTACGGAACATTGTATTTATCAAACCATTTTTTCGCTTTTCTACAGGATGAGCAACTGGGTGTGGTGTATATTTGAATCATAAGATCACCTCGATCCAACCCTATTCTAACTCATTTTCATATTTTTTTCAAGGTTTTTTTGGGTTTTTATTTTGAACCACCAGTTCACCATTGACAAAAACCATGTCAGGTTTTGCCATATGATGAAGCGGATGATGAGACCATATGACAATATCCGCATCTTTTCCAACTTCGATGGTTCCAACTTTGTCATCAATTTCATTGATCTCCGCGGCATACTTCGTTACGGCTCTCAACGCTTCCAGTTCATCCAATCCTTCTCGGACAAATCGTCCCAACTGAAGCATCGTGTCTTCCAAACAAATGACGGGATGATCGGTCATAATTGCAAATTGAACGTTGTTATCTGAAAGAATTTTCGCTGATTTGAATGTCTTGTTTGCAACTTCAGGTTTGGATTTGCTGGTGAGGGTCGGACCGATGATGCATCCGACTTTGTGTTTGGCCAATTTATCAGCAACCAAATGCCCTTCCGTGCAATGTTCAATGGTCATTTTCAATCCGAATTCTTCCTTGAATCGGATGGCTGTCATAATATCGTCCGCACGGTGAGCATGGATCTTGACAAGCATGCCGTCAAAAACTCTCATCAACGAATGATATTTAAGATTGAAGTCGGGCTGTTTCACGTCGTTTTTTCCATCTTTGATCGCATTTTCATATTCTTTGATCTTTTTGTGGTATTCTCTTGCTTTGTACAATGTTTCCCTGATCAATGCGGCTGTTCCCATTCGAGTAGACGGTGTTTTATCTTTTGAACCATACACTCTTTTCGGGTTTTCGCCAAGTGCCATTTTGATTGCGGATTCCGGATTGATCACCATGTCTTCCAAAGTTTTCCCGTGCGTTTTCATAATGGTGAAAACACCACCAATCGGATTGGCACTTCCTGGTCCGATCACAACCGTTGTCACCCCGTCTTCTAAAGCAGCTTGATATGCTCCGTCTTGAGGGTTGATGCCATCAAGTGCTCTTAATTCCGGAAGAATGGGATTGGTCATTTCGTTCGTATCGTTGCCTTCTTTGATGATTTCTTCCATGATTCCGATGTGGCAGTGGGGATCGACGATACCCGGCGTTACAAATCTGCGTTTCGCATTGATTATGGTTGCGTTTTGATATTTCTCGGGATCAATCGCCGTCGCGATTTCCAAAATCCTCGATCCTTCTATGGCAATATCGGATTTCTCATAATTCGTTTCCGCCATGCTTATCAGCATCGCATTTTTGATTATAATCATTTTCGTCTCCTTTAGAAAAGCGGCCTTTCGGCCGCTTTATTTTATTATCGAATAAAGAACAGCCATATGAACAAAACAAATATTCCAAGTATCACGAGCACAAGCGGTAATATGGTCATAAATGCTGCTATCACTATGGCGAGAAAATCACCCTTTTCCAATGGAGTTTCCTTCATCTTCTGTCGTACTTCGTCCAGTTCCTCTTCGGTCAACTTATTTGATGGAGGCTGTTTTTTCATAGAAGTGACACGCCACGAAATGTCCTGGTGTGATTTCGCGATACTCTGGAACTTCCTTCGCACACCGTTCTTGAACAATCGGGCACCGTGTTCTGAATTTGCATCCTGAGGGAGGGAAGATGTTGGATGGAATATCTCCTTGGAGTAGGATTCGCTCTTTTTGAACGAGATCTGTTGTGGGAATCGCAGAAAGCAACGCTTTCGTGTATGGATGGAACGGATCGTTGTAAACTTCTTCTGAATCCCCTAGTTCGACCATGTGTCCAAGATACATGACGCCGATACGGTCGCTGATATGACGGATGACGCTCAAATCATGAGAAATGAACAAATACGTCAATCCGCTTGCTTCCTTCAATTCCTCAAGCAAATTGATGATTTGCGATTGGATGGAAACATCAAGTGCGCTGACCGCTTCGTCAGCAACAACAAACTCAGGTCTTAGAGCGAGCGCTCTTGCAATACCAATTCTTTGGCGTTGTCCACCGGAAAACTGATGGGGATAACGGTGAATCATGTAATTGTCAAGTCCGCATTGAGCCATAATCGAAATGATGTATTCTTCAAGTTCGGGTGTTCCTTTTTTAAACATCCCATGTTCGACAACCGCTTCCTCAATGATTTGACCAACCGTCATGCGAGGATCCAAAGAAGAGTACGGATCTTGGAAAATGATTTGAAGTTTTTGTCTTAGGACACGCATCTCTTCTTTTTTTAGACGGGTCAAGTTGATTCCTTTTTCTATGCAATTATCCAAATAATTCCTATACGAAGGATCCTTGGCCTTTTCTGTAACCGGCAAGGGATTTTTTCCTCGGTATTTTTCGACACTCGACTTGATTTCTTTGTATTTTTCTTTGAGTGATGCAATTTCGATTTCGGTTTCTTTGATGTCTTTTTGCGACTCATCGATATCATCGCGTGTCAATTCAGAACTATCCTTATCGTCTTTTTGTCGCGAAAGGAGTTTTTCCTTGATCCGGATGATTCTTCTTGATTTTTGAACTTTTTCATTGAGTTCTCGAATATCATCTAAAACATCATGAATATCCAAAAGAATTTTTGCAATCTCCTGAATATCCGCCTCCAAAATCAAACTTCCAACCGTTTTGGCTCCCTTTAGGAGTTTCTCATCGGCATCTTCTTTGAGTTTTTTCGACATATCGATATGTTTTTCGAGTTCTTTTTTCTTTGCCTCAATGAGCGGAGCATTTTCCTCCGTTTGAGCCATCGATTTTAAATCGGTTTGCATGGTTTGAATGAAATTGTCGTGTACGATTGCTTTTTGGTAACTTTCAATTGCTTTTTGTTGATATTTGGAAATTTTCTGAATTTCTTTTGCGATATATGCAGGGTTAAAATCTTCCAACGAAATCCCGTGATAAACGGCATCTCCGCTTGTAGGTTCATACAGTTGCAAAATGATTCTTCCCAATGTGGATTTTCCACATCCGCTTTCGCCGACCAAACCGAGTGTTTCTCCTTTGTAAATCGCAATCGACAACTCTTCCACCGCACGAACAAACAACTGGTTCCGTTGAAAAAATGAGTTTCTTTTGAGAGGGAAATATTTTCTGATTTTTCTTGTTTCGATGAGTGGTTTTTTAAGCTTTGTATTCATCAGTTCTTGCTCCTCTCTTGGGATAGAAACAACGAACGCTATGTCCTGGTTCGATATCAATCATCGGTGGGTCTTGTTTGCATTTTTCGGTAGCATACTTGCATCTTGGAGCGAACTTGCATCCGTCGGGTAGTGCCAAAGGATGTGGGACAGCCCCTGGAATGACTTCCAACTTTTGTCCTTTTCCGAGGGTCAATCGCGGGATGGATCTCATCAATCCTTCCGTGTATGGATGAGAGTATGTCGGGCTTTCTCCAAAGATGACTTTGGCGGGGGCAATTTCAACCACTTGACCACAATACATGACAGCAACATCGTCCGCCATTTCGTTGATGACTCCCAAATCGTGTGTGACGAATATGATCGAAGTGCCGAGTTCTCGTTTCAGGTCGTTCATTAGTTTCAATATTTGTGCTTGAATCGTCACATCTAGGGCAGTTGTCGGTTCATCAGCAATCAACAACTTCGGCCGGCAAGCCAAAGCCATCGCAATCATAACGCGTTGACTCATCCCACCAGAAAGTTGGAATGAGTAAACACCTGCCACTTTTTCCGGATTGGCAATACCAACGGAATCGAGCAATTCGATTGACTTTATATGAGCTTCTTCCTTCGATAACCCTTGGTGAAGCATCAATACTTCGCTGATTTGACGACTGACGGTGAATACGGGATTCAAGGATGTCATCGGTTCTTGGAAAATCATCGAAATGTCGTTTCCGCGTATTTCCCGCATCGATTTTTCATCCAAATCGGAAATTTTTTCGCCCCTGAACCATACTTCTCCTTCATGAATCCGCTGATTGTGCTCGAATAATTTCAATATGCTCATGACTGTCACGCTTTTTCCGCTTCCGGATTCGCCGACAATCCCGAGAGTTCTTCCTTCTTCCAATTTCATGGATACTCCGTAAACCGCTTTGATCAGTCCTCTTTTCGTCGAAAAGTAGGTATGTAAATTTTTGATTTCCAATAAACTCATATCGAAACCTACCTTTCGTTCGCTTTCGGATCCATCGCTTCTCGAAGTCCATCACCCACCAAGTTGATGCTGAGTGCTGCAATGATGACGCCAAGACCCGGGAAGATCCATTGCCACCAATACTCATCCATGACTTCAATCCGTTGGGATGCAGTCAACATATTACCCCACGAAGGTCTTGGCGGAATGACACCGAATCCGAGATAGGAAAGACCCGCTTCGGTCAACAATGTCCCCGCATAACCAAGCGTCATACTGACGATGACGATATTGATGATATTGGGAAGAATATGACGTGTAATAATATTTTTTTCTTTGATGCCGGTGGCTCTTGCGGCTAGGACAAAATCCTTTTCGCGTTCGGACAACAATTGTCCTCGAACCAAACGAGACAAGCCCGGCCATGACAAAACCCCCAAGATGACCATGATCATCAACAATCGCTGGTTTTGCGTGATGGAGGCAGGTATGATGGCCGATAATGTGATGACAAGAGGTAAGAACGGGAAAGATGAAATGATCTCAGCGAAACGCATCAACAACATATCCATCCATTTTCCGTAAAATCCGGCAGTGAGCCCGACCGTCACCCCGATGAAGACAGAGATCAAAACGGCTACTGCACCAACGGTCATCGTGATTCGTCCGCCATGAACAAATCGGACAAACAAATCTCTTCCGCGCTCATCGGATCCGAAAATGAATCCGCGATGTCCCCAGGCATGTACGCGGTCATTGCTGTCAACCGCGTAGTTTTGGAATGATGATACGAATATTTTTTGTGCACCGGCAATCCGTCTTGGAGCATTCAATTGATTATAGGTGTTGTCTCCCCAAGTGACGATCGTGTTGTCGTTTCGAAGAACTACCATATGGAGTCTTCCGGCGCCGATGTCTTTGATTTCAGTTTTTGCATTATAGGGAAGATAATCGTTGGTCATCAACGTATGCTCCGCACCCCATGCGAAAAGTCTGCCGTCATCGGTCAAAGCAAAACCATTGTACTCGGTTGTAACAACTTTAACGAACGTCAAACTTCCATCGGAAAACTCCGGAGTGATGGATCGCAATGTATCCCCAGCTCTACCACCAATAATTTGAATCGTGCCGTCGGTTAGAAGTAGTGCAACATGGGAAGGTCCTGGCGTGATGTCTTGAATTTCACCACGAATAATTGGAACAACAGGGGTTGCGTAGTTTCGGTCAAGACCTCTATTTTTAAGTGCTCCCCACACGTATAATTTTCCACTTTGTGTCACAACAACCGTGTACTCGTCACCTGCCTTCGCAATTTTAACAGGATCGGCAGAAAAGGTTGCTGCTTGTTCTTCCGTCAATGATGCTTGCCCGTGGTTATTGAATCCCCACATGATTAGTTCGTTCGTGTCCGTCAAGGCTACAACATGCGTGCTTCCCGTGCTGATGGTGACAATGTTCGCCTCACGTACAGCATCAGGAATGGCTTTGACGTTTTTCGTATTCAGTCCCCACACAAAGACATTTCCTTCATCGGACAAGCCGACCGAAAAGGAGTTCCCTGTCGAAATTTGAGCGACACCTTCTCGTTCCAATGCTTTTGGATAACTCAAATAATTGTACCCCGGAGCGACATTTCGTTGAATTCCACTCGATTCAAGAACATCAAGCGGATAAATCGATGACATTCCAAAAATAAGCAACAACATCAATGAGAAACCGATGAGCCCCGTCAATGCAAGTTTGTTTTTGAAAAAATTACGAATGACGATTTTGCCAGGACTCATTAAGGCTTCTTCCTCTAAAATTGATAAATCCCTTTTCATTTGCTTGGGAGAGATCAGTCTAAGGAACATGTTCTTGAATGAGATGGCGATTTTTTTGAAAAAATTAACGACTTTTTTCATTCTAAGCCCCCGTTAATCCAATTTGACGCGTGGGTCTACAAACGCGTAACTAATGTCCATGATAAGATTTGCCAACAATGATAATGAAGCGTAGAACAAGTTCATCGTCAACACGATGGAATAATCCGCACTGGTCAACGCAGCAATCAGCACTCTGCCAATGCCATGCCATGCGAACACCGTTTCCGTGATTGCAGATCCACCAAACAATCCAACAAGTGATCCCGCAACGATTGTGACAACGGGAATCAAGGCATTACGAAAAGCGTGAGAGTAAATAACCACTTTTTCGCTTAGTCCTTTGGATCTTGCGGTTCTAATGAAATCTTTACGAATTACTTCAAGCATGGCGTTTCTGACATATCGGACGGTTCCTGCCAAACTTCCGATTGTAAGAGTCATCACCGGCAAAATAATGTATCTCAACCAGGACAACGTATAGGCATTTTTCAAAGCCGTTATGTCTTGAGGTGTCAATGTGGGATCGCTCAAAACAGGGTAGGTCGGCATGCCCCCAGAGGGAAGCCACCCTAGTTTCAAAGCGACAACATAAATGAGGAATATACCGAAGAAAAAAGTCGGCATTGAAATTCCAACCAATGAAAAGACTTGCCAACCCGTATCATAGGCGGAAAATCTCTTCACGGCCGATTTGATTCCAACCGGAATTGAAATCAAAAAAGCACATGTGATGGAGAAAACATTCAATATGATGGAATTTCTCAAAGGTTCCCCAAGAATATATCGAACTTCTTGTTTGTACATGGTTGAATAACCGAAATTGCCTTGGACTGTGTTTGCAATCCAAAGAGCATACTGAATCGGGATTGGCTTGTTCAACCCCAATTTCTCCCGCATGACTTCAAGTTCCAATTGATATTGTTCCAAACCTGCAGCTCCTTCGGGAAGAGGAATCATACGGGCAGCAGGGTCCCCCGGCATCAATTTCATGACGCCAAACAAAATCATCGAAATGATGATAATGACCGGTATGATGGATATTATTCTCTTAATGATGTATTTTAGCATCTTGAATCCCTCCTAACAGTGAATAAAGAGAGTTACGGCTTTACCCGCCACTCTCCTTACTCTTAGTATTCTATTTTGCCTTTGCCAAAATATTATCCAACAATACGGATGTCGCAGATTGCCAATGACCAGTTCCAGAAAGGAGTTGTCAAGACGCCGCTAATTCTCTTGTTGTAAATGTCATAGTATTCATTCGAGTAAATCGGCAGGTTCGGCAACAACTTGTTGTAACGGACTTGGAATTGGAACCAGTATTCGAGATACAAATCTTTTTGACCCGGATCAAGTTCTCTCATAAGCTTCGTGAGCTCATTCAAGGTCTTTTCGCCTGCTTCAAGAGGAGCTGCGGGATTAGCAGGAGAGTCTTCGATTTGGTTTGCATTTTGCCAAGTTCCTAACCAATCAGTATGAACGGAGTAGTACGGGTCAAACGCAACACCAAAGTTTGTCGCGAGGTTGAACGTATGATAAATTCTGTTTTCCGGGGCAAGTTCATACGCATAGTAGTAGTTATCGAGCAATTCACTGAATTCAGCATATTTCAATGTGAATCCGATCCCTGCCAATTTGAAGCCCTTCGGTAATTCAACACCGATCAAGTCCGTAATGTTGTTGTTGGTCGTTCCCATATGATTGACGATCATCGGTTCGCCAGCAGCGTTATAACGGTTGTACGGCCAAATTCCGCCTTCTGGAAGTGAAGTGTTTTGAGCAGCGGCTTTCACCGGGTCAAACAATGTTGTTCCATCGGCTTCGTATTTCCATTCGGTTTCGGCGATCAATGCGTTTGCAGTTGCCGGGTTGAATGAGAATGCGTTCAGTTCTTCTTCGAGTTCATCGCGCATCGCTTCATACATCCATTGGGACAATCCATACATACCATCGACCATCGATCCGTATCCGCCGAGGATTTCATCGACGAATTTTTGTCTTTCAACGAGGTATCCGATTGCTTGACGGACTCTGTAGTCTTGCGTCGGTCCAAAGTCACAGTGCATTGCGATCATACCATAACCGTTACGTGCATAGAATACAACGTCTGCGGTTGCGGATGCTTTTGCTTTGTCAATCTTTGCGCCTTCAATAACGCCGGTTGTCAAATCGATGTCTCCAGCGATGACCATGTCAACATCCAAAGTTTGGTTGATGTTGCGGATGATTACGCGGTCGATTGTCGGTTTTTGACCTGCATAGTTGCCTTTGAAGTACGGGTTGATGACAACGGTGACGATTTGGTTGATGAAACTTTCAAATTTGTACGGACCAGATGTTACAAACGGGTTGTAACGATATCCACCGATTTTGATGATGTCCGGAATCGAGTTCAATCCGTTTGCGGAAAGAGTTGCTCCATCGGCATCCGAAATGACGGTGGTTCCAGCCGGAGTGAGTACATGCATCGGCATTGGAGATGCGCCGACCATGGTGAGCTCATAGAAGTACGGAAGGTTGACGCCATCAATGGTGAGCGAGAATGAGAAGTCAGAAAGCAATTTCACCCCTGCAAACTTCAAACCAACGGAAGTCGGTCTCGGTGTTCCAGCAGGACGATATGCTGCGTATCCAAGCAATTCTCTACCAGCAGTAGACGATGCACCAGCGTTTGCCCAGTTGTTCGATGCGGCAAACAACAATGCGAAGACATAGTCTTTCGCCATGACTTGCGTTCCATCGGACCAATAAAGGTCTTGTGCGATTTCAAATGTGTAGGTCTTGTCGCGGACAGTTTTCATGACTGGCACATCAACAGTTCCAACGTTTACTGATCTTTCCGGTCCAAGCACGGTTGTGCCGATCGGGTCATTAACGACTACAGTTTCGTTGATGATGATGTCGCCGCCCGGAGTGGTGGTGATGGTTTCATAGCCATGAACAAGGTTTCTGACCCATACGTCATAAGCACTGTTACCAAATCCGCCAATGAACTCACCGCTGATTGCCGGAGATCCGACGGTCAACGTTTGAGCACTTAGAACGGTGACTGTGAACGTTCCTGCAAATGCGCCATCAAGAACGGTGACTACAACCGTTCCAGCCGCTGCGGAACTAAATCCAACCAATTGATATTGGTCGGGGTTCAATGTCGGTTTCGATCCATCATCAAACACTCTCTTAACTACCAATCCGGTAGTGACAAGAGCTTCATTGATTTTGTAGCTCAATTTGGTCGGAGGAGTTACCTCGATACCAGTTTGAACTGCATCCGGTGCAACCGGTGCGTTGATCGTCACGACAAACGTTTTGGTGAATTCACCAACCGTTACTGTCACGGTCTTTTGTCCGGCTGTTGCGGACGTGAATCCTGTCAACGTGTAATCGGTCGGAGCCAAAGCGACTTTCGATCCATCTGACATGACTGTTCTGACAATCAAGCCGGCAGGATTGAACTCGTCATCGACTTCGTAGGCCAATTTCGTCGGAGCGGTGACTTCAATGTCCGTAACGGTCAATGTTTGTGTACACGCTACCAATCCGAAAGAGACCAAGAGTATTGCCAACGCGGCAAATAGTCTTTTCATAAAATGTTTCCTCCTATTTTTATGATTTCAAACACACCTCAGTGTTTATCACATTATACAATGTCTTTTTAATAAAGTCAACACATTTTTTTAATGTAAACGCTTAATACGAACCGTTTTTATGCCATTTCTCGGGCTTTTTTTTCTTTTTTCAATGCGTAAAGCGCTTACATTGTGTTTTTTTTCGTTTTTCTTTTTTTTCTTGTTCAGAAATATTTTTTTGGTTTTTTTAACTTTCCCCTAATAAGAATCCCTTGACTATTGATTTGATTTCATTTATAATGTTCGTATAACACATGGATGGGGAATAGTACTGAATTTAGCCTTTTTTCAGCGAGTTACAGCGAGTGGGAGTGTAATACGGGCAAATCACGAATGGACCCCGGAGTGCAGAGAGGAAATGCCTGCCGTACTCTGGCGTTAACAGACGAAAGAGCACACATTTTTTGTGTGAACTAAGGTGGCACCGCGATGATTCGTCCTTGGATATTCAATCCAAGGACTTTTTTTAAGGATAGGAGGTCAATCATGAAAACAATCGTATCCGGAATCCAACCTTCCGGCGTCATCACCCTCGGCAATTACATTGGCGCGATCAAGAATTTTGTCAAACTCCAATCGGAAATGCCCGATTATGAGTTTTTCATTTTTATTGCTGATTTGCATGCCGTGACAACACCTCAAGAAAAGGCGGATTTGAGGAAAAACATTCGCTCCCTTGCGGCTCTTTACGTTGCTTGTGGTCTTGATCCCGACAAAGTCAACCTGTTCATTCAATCCGAGGTGTTGGAACATGCCGCCCTTGGATACATCATGGAGACAACCGCCTATGTCGGTGAACTCGAGCGTATGACTCAATACAAAGACAAGATGCAGCGCCAATTGATTGGCGTCACGTGCGCTCTTTTCACATATCCCGCTTTGATGGCCGCAGACATCCTTCTTTACGATGCCTCGTTTGTTCCGGTTGGTGAGGATCAACGGCAGCATCTCGAATTGACCCGAGATTTGGCGATCCGCTTCAACAACCGTTACGGGGAGACATTCGTCGTTCCCGAACCTCTCCTCGTCAAACAAGGCGCGAAGATCATGTCTTTGGCGGATCCGACCAAAAAAATGTCGAAATCGGATGAGCTTGAAAAATCCTACATCTCTTTGCTTGATGATTCCGCCGTGATTCGAAAGAAGATCATGACCTCGGTGACAGACAGTGAATCAAGAATTCGGTTTGACGAAACAAACAAGCCGGGAATCTCCAATTTGATGACAATCCTGGCCAGTCTTACAAACCAATCGATTGCACAGATTGAAGATGCCTACATCAACAAAGGCTACGGAGACTTTAAGAACGATGTCTCCGAAACCGTGATTAAAGAACTTGTCATGATTCAAAGTAGATACCGTGATCTTATCCACAGCGAAGAGCTAAACCGATATCTCGACCAAGGGAAAAATCGAGCAAAAGAAATCGCTTCTCGCAAACTATCAAAAGTTTTCCAACGCATGGGATTATCCCGTTAAAAAAAACCGCTTCTTCGCAAAGAAGCGGTTTTTCCTTAGGAAATGACTTTTCCCGGATTTAAGATGTTGTTTGGATCGAAGGCTTTTTTGATTTCCTTCATGATCCGAACTTGAACCTCACCCAGTTGACGTCTCATATATTCTTTTTTCGCATACCCAATTCCATGCTCCCCTGAGACCAATCCCCCAACTTGCACGGCTCGATCATACATTTCATCGAAGATGGCCATTAGTTTTTGTTGGAATGATTGATCGTCAAGGCCGTCTTGGCAAATATAGATGTGGAGGTTTCCATCTCCGGCATGTCCGAAACTCGGAATTCGTATATCGTATTTTTGGGACAAGTCGACCGTGAATTTGATGAAATCGGCGACTTCGCTTCTTGGGACGACGACATCGCATTCATCCATGAATGTTGTGGAGGATTTGATCGCTTCGAGAAACGCTCCGCGTGCTTTCCAAACGGAATCTTTTCGTTCCTGGGTGTCGACAATCAACACATCCAGCGCGCCGAGTTCGTTCAGGCACAAGATCGCCGCTTCTTCGTAGTTCGCTTTTAAAACATCCTCGGAAGGTGCATCAAACGTCAAAAGAATATAGGCATCGCTTTTGGTGTCTGGAAATTTTTTTCCAAGAAAATCTTCAGCGAATAAAATCGTTTTCCGCTCGAAAAACTCAATCGCAGTCGGATTGACCTTGCTTCGAATGATGCTTGGAACCGATTCGATGCCTTTTTCGATGGACTCAAAAGGAACAAGAAGACTGATTGAGTGTTTGGGCTTTGCGATCAGTTTAAGAACGGCCTTGGTGATGATTCCAAGGGTTCCTTCCGATCCGATCAAAAGTTGCTTGAGCGAATACCCTGTCGCATCCTTGACCACTTTTCGTCCAAGCATGATTACCTCTCCCGTTGGAACAACGACCTCTAGTGCCCGGATCCAGTCGCGGGTGACGCCGTATTTGACGGCTCTCATTCCGCCGGCGTTGGTCGCTATGTTTCCTCCGATCGTCGCCGATTTTTCACCGGGATCCGGTGCGTAAAACAATCCTTTCGGCTCCACGTACTCGTAAATATCCATCAAAAGCACGCCCGGTTCGACCGTCAATGTCATGTTGTTTTCATCGAGTTCCAAAATTTTGTTCATTTTGGTCGTGTCGATGACAATACCGCCATGCAAAGCAACGCATGATCCGACCAATCCAGTTCCCGATCCTCGAACGACAACCGGAATTTTTTGTTCGTTCGCATGTTTCATGATGCGACTGATTTCATCGGTCGTCGTTGCGAACAAAACAACTTCAGGCATCGATTTGATCGTCCCGAGTTCATCCTTGGCATAGTCTTCGCTGATGGCGGATCCAAAAAGAACCCTTGAATCACCGAGAATGCTCTTGAAATACTCGATGTCGCTCGATTCGACTTTTTTATACATGGAAACCTCCTATCACCAATTTTGGTTTTGTTTGATTTGTTCGATTAATTTCGGCACAATTTGAAACACATCCCCAACGATTCCAAGATGGGATATATCAAAAATTTGTGCATTCGGATCGGTGTTGATCGTGATGATGTTTTCCGATCCGTTCATTCCAGCTGTGTATTGGACGGCTCCGCTGATTCCAAGATTGAGGATCATTTTAGGAGCGACGGTTCTTCCGCTCAATCCGATTTGACGTCTGGGATCGGCGAGTCCCGCCTCGATGAGGGGTCTTGTCACAGCGACTTTCGCTCCGATCAAATCGGCAAGCTCATAAACCATTTCCAAGTCTTCTTTCGATTTGAAAGGACGCCCGCAGGCGATTATGATATCCGCTTCGCTGATGTCTAGATTCGTCTCCTTCTTCTCGATGCTCTTCAATCCGATATCGGTATGAAGATTGATTTTGTCGATGGGACGTCGTTCGATCACTCCGGTAATTTCTTGTTTTTCCGGCATTTTGAAGATTTTGTAACGGACGGTCGCCATTTGTGGGCGATGATTCGGACAAATGATTTGGGCCATGATGTTACCGCCGAAAGCGGGACGGATTTGGATCAAGTCCGTGTTGGGTTTCATATCCAACATTGTACAATCCGCAGTCAATCCTGTCCAGTATCTTGCTGCGATTCTTGGCGCGAAGCTCCGACCAAGCGAGGTTCCACCAAACAAGATGGTGCTTGGTTTGATGTTGCAGACGAAATCCTCAAATGCATTCGAGTACAATTCGACATTGAAATGCCGCCATAAGGGGTGTTCATAGACGAAAAACCTGTCAACACCGTATGCAAGGATTTCTGAATGAAAGCGATCGGTTTCGTGTCCAATCAGCACTGCGTAAACCGGATGGTTCGTCACTTTTGCAAGTTCCTTCGCTTTGCCGATTAGTTCGAAGGAAACCGGATGGATTCTTTCTTCGTCGTGTTCGACATACACGGCGACCCCGACCCATTCCGACTTGTCAATTTTTGGAAGAACACTTTCCTCGATGAGTGTACAAACATCCTTGGGCCCTTTTTTAACACAAAGTTTGCACATTTTGCATCCCGCATTGATGATCAATTCTCCATTCACAACTTCAAAGGCATTGAAGGGACAAAGTTTGATGAGTTGATCGGTCACCTCGGAAGTCACGAGTTGTTGATTCACATGTATCTTGCTCATGATTTCACCTATATAATTTTTATTTCTTTCAATTTTTCAAACAACGCAATACTCAGTTCATCGGATGATCCCCTTACCATCGTTTTATCCGTGTTTCTTTGGGGAGAAAACATCCGTTCAACTTGTGTTGGCGATCCCTTCAATCCATAATGGGTTTCGTCTTGATCTGCCAAATCTGAAAAGGTCATGGTCGGAATCACATGGTTGCGGAAAGAAACTCCGCGTTTGAAGGAAGGAAGTCGAGGGGTGTAGATCCCCTTTTCGACCGTGATCAAACAGGGGTATGTCACCTCGCATATTTCCACGGTTTTGTCCATTGAAAAACCAACAACGATCGATTCTGCTTTGATTTCGATAATCCGGTCGACATAAGCAACATGAGGGATGTGCAAATACTCAGCGATTTCAGGACCGACTTGAGCCGTGTCCCCATCCGTCGTTTGTTTCCCACAAATGACGAGATCGAACTTGCCCAACTTCTTAATTCCTTGTGAGAGGGTATAGGATGTCGCAACGACATCCGCTCCCGCGAATTTTCGATCCGAAACCAAAAGCGCGTCGTCACAACCCATCCACAGCGATTCCATCAACACGGCTTTCGCCGAAGGAGGACCCATCGAAATCGTTGCCACCTTGGCATGATTTGACTCTTTGATCCGAAGCGCGGTTTCAAGAGCGTACAAATCATAAGGGTTCATTTTAGTATTGTTTCCATCCCGAATCAAAACCCCGGTCACGGGGTCGATCAAGACATCGCTTGATGAGGGAACTTGTTTGATGCATACGACTATGTTCATTTAAATCCTCCGGTCATTTTTTTATGAAATCGATGGTGATTTTGTACAATTGATCCCTCATGGCGAGACTTCCGAAAACATGGTTCGCCCCGTTGACAAGATGATATGTCCCTTGCTTGTAACTTTGGGCGTATTTTTCCCCATACATTGCCTCAACGGCTTGATCGTTTTCACCATGAACGATGAGGGCGGGTCTTTCAAAGCGGCTATTGTTTTCATAAGGATTGATGGTGATGATTTCCTCACAAAACGCTTGACTCAGTTCAAAACCGCCCAGATCATACCCGTCGTTTTGGGTTTTGGGTGCGTTATTCCGAATCCGGTTTGCAATGCTCGGTAGGTTGCCGGCAGGTGCCCATAAAACGAGCTTTGCT
>Ga0209835_1000315_pt1 | contig 32745 bp, 33 predicted proteins | sample LakKivwa52mmetaG_FD_184138 | JGI IMG/M metagenome (GOLD analysis project Ga0209835, IMG submission 184138) | Anoxic lake water microbial communities from Lake Kivu, Rwanda to study Microbial Dark Matter (Phase II) - Lake Kivu water 52m metaG... | ecosystem: Environmental > Aquatic > Freshwater >... | reverse complement strand
ACTGTTGATTTTTACTCAAGTCATGAGGCTTTAATACTTGAGTATGAGAAGGCCCTAACGAGGATTGATTCAAGAACTGGTAATGCCTACGATGTATCAGCTCACTTTGTATGGATAGGCGAACGCACTCGTCAATTAGATGGAGCACATATTGATTTTGCCAAGAAGATTAAAAATCCAATTGGAGTCAAACTAGGGCCAAAGGCAACTGCTCAGAGCGTACTAGAAATTATCCATGCGCTTAATCGAGATAATGAGCCAGGTCGCTTAACATTTATCACCAGAATGGGCGCGCAAAATGTGCGTAGCGTCCTTCCACAAATAATTGAAGCGGTAAATAAAACGGGCGCAAAAGTACTTTGGGTCTGCGATCCAATGCATGGCAATACATATGAAGCTCCAAGCGGGTATAAAACCCGTAAATTCGATGATGTTCTAGATGAAGTTAAGGGCTTCTTTGAAGTTCATCAAAAGCTTGGAACTCATCCTGGGGGAATTCACATTGAATTAACTGGCGATGATGTAACTGAATGTGTTGGTGGAGGCGAGGAAATCTCGCATGAAGATCTTGCGACCCGATATGAGAGCGCTTGTGACCCAAGGCTTAACCACACACAATCTTTAGAGCTTGCATTCCTTGTTGCCGAGATGCTTCGCGATCGTTCATAGTATTTTCAAACTTAAATTAAGACAGTAGGGTTTGCCCGTGTTGCTTCGTACCACTCTTAAAACTCCAGTAGGCGCTCTTTCTTTAATATCACGCGAACATATCCTTATTGCTGCGGGCTTTACATCACAGGATGAACTTCTATGCTCGATCTCCAAGCAAGATAGGCAGTTAGAGAGTAAAAAAGTAAGTCAGATTCCAATAATTTCAGATTTGGTTTCTGATTACTTTGATGGAGACTTGAGAGCCCTTGATGGAATTAAGGTAGATCAAGAGGGTGAGAAGTTTTCGCAATCAGCATGGCGAGTGATGAGAAAAATATCTCCAGGAAGAACTCTGACCTATGCCGATTTAGCAAAACGAGCAGGTTCAGAAGATGCGGTGCGAGCAGCCGGAAGTGCTTGCGCCCGAAATCTGATTGCCCTGGTTGTCCCTTGTCATCGAATTGTTAAAACAGGTGGGGCGCTAGGAAATTATGCTTATGGGTTGAAATATAAACAGTGGCTACTTAGCCATGAAGGCGCGCTTTAAAAGCTCCTGCAAGATAGCGCAAGCTCTCTCATTTGCCTCATCGTCAATATCCATATGCGTTACTAATCGAAGGTAGCTCTTTCCTAGTGCGCTTCCCAACAGTCCTTTTTGTTTTGCATCCGAGGCAAATTCAAGTGCAGATACATTTGCTCCGGAAAGGTCGAGTCCAACAATATTTGTCTCTACAAAATCTGGATTGATGGTCGAAGGTGCAACGCTTGCGCAGGCTATAGCTAGCCGCTTGGCCTTTCTATGATCATCGACTAATCGAGAGATGTTGTGATCTAGTGCGTAATGACCAGCAGCTGCCAGAATTCCTACCTGTCGCATTCCAGCGCCATATCGTTTACGCCATACTCTAGAAGATGAGATGCGTTCTTTATTTGAGATCATTAAAGATCCAACGGGAGCTCCTAGTCCTTTTGAAAGGCAGACGCTAATGGTTTCAAAGTGCTTTCCATACTCAAGTAGAGAAACTCCGGATGCAACGTGAGCGTTCCAGATTCTTGCTCCATCAAGGTGGAGAAAGAGCCCCAACTCTTTTGCTTTCCTGCCTAAAAGGGCAATTTCTTCAATTGTTTGGATACTTCCACCGCCAAAGTTATGAGTGTTTTCAATTGCAATAGCTGTAGTAGAAACTAGATAGGGGCCAGAGTCAGGTTTTGCTAAATCTAAAACTTGAGCAGCATTTAATAGCCCACGATCGGCAAGCCAGGTCCTAGTTGTAATTCCGCTAAAGGTTGCTGCCGCTCCTAGTTCAGCTCTAGCAATGTGAGAGTTTGTTTCACAGATTAACTCCTGCCCTGGAGATACTAGGGATCGAATAGCTAACTGATTTGCAAGAGATCCACTTGGGGTAAATAACGCAGCTTCTTTGCCAAATAGCTCTGCAACTCTTTCTTCAAGTAAATTGACTGTTGGATCATCGGAGTAGACATCATCGCCAACTTCAGCGCTAGCCATCGCAGAGCGCATCTCTAATGAAGGTTTAGTTACAGTGTCAGATCTTAAATCGATTAGTTCTGTGCTATCTGCCATGAGTTAAGTCTTTCAGCTAGCCCTAGGTGATGAAAAGCGAGGTTGAACTATGGCAAGCATAGCGACTAGCACCAAGGTGCCACCGATTGCTAGACGAAGAGTAAAGGGCTCCATTCCATACGCGAAAGAAAATAGAGCTGCAAAAACCACTTCCATAGTTAGTATGACTGCAACCTTAGTAGTTGAAATGCGAGCCTGAGACCAAGTTTGAATTACAAAGGCAATCGCTGTGGCAAATACAGCTGTGAAGATAACTACTGCCCAAACTTGAGTATCAGGGGGAAGGTTGAATCCATTAATTCCAGCAGGTATTGCCGATAGAAAGGCGCAGCCAATCAACTGCATGACCGTTAGCGCGTAGGCATCAAAGTTCTTGCTCCAGGCACCGAGCATGATGATATGAACTGCAAATAAAATTGCCGAGAGAAACACTAAAAACTCTCCAAAACCAACGCTCCACCCTTGAACAGAGAGAACTGCCAGACCAACTACGGCCAAAAGAATAAAACCCCACATTGTCAGGGTCACTCGCTCTTTTAGTAATAATGCTGCAATTAAAGGGGTAATTACGACATAAAGGCCAGTGATAAATCCAGTGATGGCAGGAGTGGTGCGATCAAGACCTAGAGTCTGAAAAATATAACCAGAGCCCAGGGCCAACCCAATTATGAAACCTTTGCTGACAAGCTCCTTGGTGAAGAGTTTTAATACTTTAGGTTTGATAATTATCATTGCTAGAGCTGCAAAGATAAATCTTGAGGTTAGAAAGCTATAAACATCCTGCTGATCTAAAATGCCTTTCATCCAGACAAAAGAGATACCCCACATTGCAGCTACTGTAAGAAGAGCCCAGGGAGCCAATTTAAGTTGCATTATTTATCTCTCATTTTCATTAGCATTGCCACTTCTCTTCCATGCTCGGGTTCTTCACCAGGGGTCTCAAGAATCAGGGGAGCATCAACAATAGCGGGGTGTGCCAGAAGTTCTGCAAATGGTTTACTGCCAATCTCTCCTTCTCCAAGGTTTTGATGGCGATCTTTAAGGGAACCAAGCACATCCATAGAGTCATTAGCATGAATTAGTTGAATTCGCTCTGAGCCTGCAACCTCCACCAATAAATCAATAGTTGCACTCATACCACCTTTACTCTTTATGTCATGCCCTGCTGCGAAAACATGGCAGGTATCAAGACAGACCCCCACTTTAGGATGCCACTCAAGGGCTTCGAAATAATTATTTAAATCCTCTAACCGCTTAACTAGAGATTGACCTTGACCTGCGGTTGGTTCAAGCAGAAGCCAAGGATCTTGATCATCTAGCTCGCTAAGTATTGGCATCATGCCTTCATGAATTTGCTTCCATGCGCTCTTGATATTTCCCTCATCAACAGCAGAACCTGTGTGAATTACTACACCTCTAGCCTTTATCTCCCGTCCTCGCTTTAGGGAGTATTTTGTGGATGCAAGAGAGTTCTTATAGGTGCCTTCGGTCGGAGATCCTAAATTAATTAGAAATGGCGCGTGAATATAAGTTTCAATATCTAGTTCACTTGCCTTTTCAATGAATGCTTGATCAGCATCACTATTTGTCTCAGGCATGGCCCAACCTCTGGGGTTTGAAGCAAATACCTGAATTGCCTCTGCCTTTATTGTTTTGGCATATTCAATAGCTCGCTTTGCCATTCCACCAGAAGTTGGCACATGAGCACCAATTCTTGGTTTCTTCGCTGCTCTCGGCACTAAATCACCCTACAGTGATTGTGACCGTTGAGCCACGTTTTACTTTCTCTCCCACTTTTGGTGAGATATTGGTGACAACTTTCGTCTTTTTATTGCCAACTTTCTTGACAACTACCTTTAAATCAAGATCTTTAAGGGTATCGACAGCTTTTGCTTCGCTTAAGGAGAAGACATTGGGGATAAATACAAATTGAGATCCCTTGGATACAGTTAAAGTTATTACGCTTCCTTTATCGATATCTCCACCGCTTGGAATCTGACTAACAACTGCTCCAATTGGCAGATCTTCACTAAATACATACTTAGTTTCAACATCAAAGCCAGCTTCAGTTAGTTCATTGAGGGCTTGCTCGCCGCTCTTTCCTTGATAGCTAGAAACTCCAACTTGCTCTACTCCTTTAGAGAGATAGAGAGTTACTTGGCTATCCCGCTTTATACGCTCACCTGCTGCAGGGCTACTTCGCATAATAAAGCCTTTGGGAAATTCACCTGAAAATTCTTCAATAATCTCACCGACAACTAAGTTATTATCCTTAATTAAACCTTCAGCAATTTCTATTTTGAGTCCTTGAAGAGTTGGAACTATATAACGCTCCTTCCCTTTTGAGATTGTCACTTCGACTGTTCCATCTGGCGAAATGCGCCCGCCGCCAGCTGGACTTGAGTTGATTACTCTATTTTCTGGAATATCTTCACTAAATTCTTCTCGCTCTACCTTTAGATCAAGGCCAAGGTCTGCCAGCTCACTAGTTGCTTCCTTCACAGTAAGGCCTGCAAGAGATGGAACAATTACCTTTGAGCCAGGGCCTACGATTACATACCAAATGCCAATTCCAAGAGCGATTGCGATTAGTGCTGCTATCTGACGATTTCGTTTAACTCGTTTAGAGAGCGCCTTTTTAGCAATCGAAGAACTCTTCTCTTTTTTCACGGCAGCCTCCTGGTTTTTGGGAATTTCCACTTCACGATCTTTATCTCTACGAAGGCGCTTTGCGCCATCTCTTTTTCCTACTTCCTTGATAGCAAGTGGTGGCAGGTCAAGCTCAAGACTTAACTGCCTTTTGCGCGGATCTAACTTTTCAGAGAGTTCGCGCAGTTTCTCAAGCATTACTACTGCATCCCTTGGACGTTTATCAGGATCTATGTCAGTAGCGGATAGGACTAGCTGATCAATTTCTACTGAGAGTCCGGGTTTTAGTGTTGAAGGAGCAGGCACTCGTTCGTTTACATGCTTGATTGCAACCTGAACTGGATCCTCTCCTTGATATGGCTTCTGGCCTGTGAGAATTTCAAAGAGAACAATTCCAAGTGAGTAGATATCACTTCTAGCGTCTGCAACTCCTCTTTGAACCTGCTCGGGGGAGAGGTATGAAACACTTCCTAGAATCACACTGGATTCCGCAGTCATAGTGCTTCCAAGAAGTGCGCCTCGAGCTAAACCGAAGTCAGCAATCTTTATGCGACCTTCTTTTGAGACTAAGATGTTTTCAGGTTTTATATCTCTATGAACAATTCCTAACTTATGCGCAGCAGCAAGAGCGCTCGCAACCGGTGTAATGATGGATAAGGCACGTTCAGGAGAAAGTGAGCCCTGCTCGATTAGGTAATCTCTTAGCGTTGCACCTTCAATTAACTCCATGACAATAAAAACGCAAGGAGATCCACCTTGATTCCACCCTTGATCCAATACTGCAACGATATTGGGATGAGAGAGTGATGCAGCGGCTTTGGCTTCTCTTATAAATCGTGAGACAAACTGCTCATCTTGAGCGAGATGAGAATGCATTATTTTTACGGCAACTTGGCGATCTAGTCTTAAATCTATCGCGGCATAAATTGTTGCCATTCCGCCAGAGCCAACAACGCGGGTTAGCTGATAGCGCCCATCGATGATTTCCCCAATTAACTCTGACACGTGGAAATTTTAGATGAAAGTTGCTCCATCAATGCGAATAGTGGCGCTATCGCGAGTGTTGTCTGCAACAAAGTGGAAATTCTCTCTCATCTGCCAGATCTCCATCTCTTTTTCAATGGATTCGCCATCTCTCTGTAAGACTCTTTGTAAGCCAACTTGAGCAGAGATGTCAATCCAAATCAGCTCATCTAGATACTTTCTAACAACCCTCTGGCCCGAACCCACACCTTCTAGAATTAATATCTCTGGAAAAGTGAAGTCCAGCAGCGGGCCAAACTTTGATTCAATCCAGTTATATTTTCGATATTGAAAACTCTTTCCTTTAGAAACAGGAGAGCAGATGCTTATATCTAAAACTTTACCTAGCTCTGGGGTTAGCGAGTTTTGCCAACCATCATAGAGATCATCCATATGAACAATCTCAATACTTTGATCTTTGATATTTTCTTGAAGGCGATTGGCTAGAGTAGTTTTACCAGCTCCAGCAGGTCCATCTATTGCAACTATTCGTCCAACATTACCTATTGCTCTACCCTTTTTAATGCTTATGATGATTTCAATAAGTGAAGGCTGATTCATATTAGATTTGTTCAGCACTCTTAGATAATTTTTTCCAACGCTCTAACCCAAAGACGGCGATTATTGTAAAGACGCCATAGAGCAATGCAGTGAACCAATAGCCTTGATTTGCATAGTGATAAGTTCCAAAAATATCAATCACAATCCAGGCAATCCAAGTCTCATTTCTCTGAAGCACCATTGCAGTCTGTGCCAGAGTGCTTGAGATAAGCAAGAAGGAATCTGGCAGTGTTGCAGCAGCGCCGATGCTTTCAAGTATTGGTGCAGTAATAAGCCAAGATGCCACTAAAGCTGTAAGCCAGATTAATCTCTCCTTATTATTCATATACCTAGGGATAACGCCAGTCTTATTCCATCCAAGCCAACCCCAGATTCCTGCGGCGATGAAGACAAATTGAAGTAGAGCACTAGCAATTAGATCTACTTGATAGAAGAAGATTGCATAAAGTGATGCGCTAACGAGGTACCAGGGCCAGGTCATTCTTACTCCGCGCGCCCCGAGAAGTACAGCAGTGAATGAAGTGATTACTGCGCTTAACTCCAAGGCCGATACTTCATAGCCCCAAGCTGTGAAAATAGTAAACATGATTAAACTCCCTTCCAATTCGCATTACCGAACTGGTCTCTCGGTCGACCTTCAATGAGGTCCTCTCAGCCAACTTTTGGCTCCCGATTAGTAGAACAATAGCATTAGCCCATGCTTAAGTTTGGTTATTTCGCGATGCTCACCTTCACAGTTGTCGGCTCATTCTGGTTGGAGATTTTTCTTAAAGTTGGAGTATTGCGAAGAATCAAGCGAGCGATGCTAGCGATTCTTCCAACAGCAGCCATTTTTTTGACTTGGGACTATTACGCAGTCACATCTAGGCATTGGTTCTTTGATAGAGAGCAGGTTGTAGGAATCTTTGGACCTGCTGGAATTCCGCTTGAAGAGTTTCTCTTCTTCATCGTAGTTCCTCTCGCAGCCTTAATGACTATAGAAGCGGTGCGGCGAGTAAAGCCTCATTGGAATTATGGTGATGAGCGATGAGTTACACCCAACTAGCCCTTCTTTCAATTCCACTAGTTATTCTCTTTGATTTCTATATTACTAAATCTAGAGTTTTATCAAGAAAGAGTTTCTGGAACGCCTACGCAATCATGCTCTTTTTCCAAATCATTACAAATTGGTGGTTAACATCCAGAGGCATCATTACCTATGACCCTGATGTAATAGTTGGGGTGCGTATTGCCTCTGCTCCAGTTGAAGATCTATTCTTTGGATTTTCTATGATTGTTATGGTTATCTCGCAGTGGATTTATTGGGGAAGAAGGGGAATACAGAGAAACTAGCGAGAAGCGAGCGCTGAAAAATAAGCAGGAAGCGCCGTTCTAACTCGCCGAAAATTAGAAGTCTTAGCCCGCTTGGTAAAAATTTGATAATCAATCTTCTCAACCTCATCGACAATTCCGCAGTAGAGATCACTTGCTGCTCTGATGCACGCCCTTGCATCCGGGCTTAGTAGCTCTATTCCAGAATCTGCCTCGCTCTGCAGTTGACGCACCCTTGCAATCTGGAACTTGAGTGCATTGATTATTTCAGGGCAAATTTGCCTTTTCTCAAGCATCGTGCGATCTACACCAAATGAGGCTAGCTCTGACATGGGTAGATAGATTCGCCCGCGTTCTAGATCCTCACCTACATCTCTGATGAAGTTGGCTAATTGAAAGGCTATTCCTAACTTCTCAGCCGGAGCGAGCGCTTCAGATTTTTTCCCCTCAATTGTTCCCAGAACATGAACCATCTGGAGCCCAATTACTGCAGCAGATCCATAGACATACTCCATCAAGTCTTCATATCTCTCATACTGGGTTACAGATAAATCCATAGCCATGGAATGAAGAAATGCTTCAAAGTAAGAAATTGGAATGTTAAAACGCTGCACTGTATCAACTAGAGCTCGTCCGACATGATCACTACTTCGCCCCATAGAAATGTCGGATAAGAGTTGATCACTCCACCTGCCAAGTTCATCTACTTTTTCTTGGTGAGTAAGAGTTGATGCCAGATCATCGACAATCTCATCGGCATACCGTGCAAATCCGTATAGGGCATGAACATGTGGGCGCTTAGCTTTTGGAAGAAGGAGAGTAGCTAGGTAGTAAGTCTTTCCATGAAGAGAGTTGAGCCTTTTGCACTCCAAATAAGATTTGCGTAGCTCAGGATCACAGATTCCAGCAGCGCTTAACTCATCCATATTTACTTTACTGGTCCAACAATTCTCTCTGCTGCAAGTCTTCCTGAGATTAGAACCATTGGAACTCCGACTCCAGGTTGGGTGCCGCTTCCAGTAAAGACCACATTCTCATATCCCTTTGCCATATTGCTTGGCCTAAAAGGTCCGGTTTGCAGGAAAGTATGCGCGCTTGCAAATGGCGCACCTCTTTCCATCCCCATCTCTTGCCAATCGAGGGGAGTTGTTACATGTTCTACTTCAACTGAGTCTGCAAAATCTTTATAGCCCCGCTCCTGCATCGTGGCATACATTTGATCTTTATAAACGTTCTTCATCTTCTTCCAATCAATATCAGCATCAAGATTTGGCGTAGGAAAGAGAATGTAATAACTATGTTTTCCACTTGGGGCAAGGCTTGGATCATCTTTTGAAGGAAGAGTCACTAAAAGGCTTGGGTCGCTCATCAATTGCTTTTTAGTAATTAGCTCATCAAAGACTCCATCCCAGGAGTGGCCAAAGTGAATATTGTGATGAGCTAAATGGTCATAACTCTTGGAAGAGCCAGCCAAGATGGTTACACAAGATGGTGAGTAATTGAGTCGTTTAACCGATAGTGGGGTTTTTCCGAGCAAATCTCGCCAAGCCACAGGCAAATCAGGATTTAGCACCACAACATCACATTCAATTCTCTGGCCATCACTAGTTATTACAGCGCTTGCCCGAGATCCACTCTTTTCTACCTTTGTCACTGTGGTGTTATATTTAAAAGTCACGCCATGTTTCTCGGCAGCTCCTGCTAGCGCTCTTGGAACCGCATGCATTCCACCTTTAGGAAAGAAAACTCCATTGACTGAATCCATATAAGCAATAACTGCATAAATAGCAAGTGCTTGCTGGGGCGAGACCCCGGCATACATCGCTTGAAAAGAGTAGACGCGTTGAGTTCTAGGATCTTTCAGGAATTGAGAGACTTTAGGAGCAAGCTTTCTAAAACCACCAAGAGCAATTAATCGAGCAAGATTAGGGGTTAGCAGATTTAGCGGAGAGTCAATGTTTCTATCAATAAAGTCATTCATTTCATACTTATATAACTTGGTGACAAATTCAACATATCGTCGATAGCCAGCAGCTTCATCTGCGCTAATATTTTTTGCAATCTCTGCTTCCATCTGTTCAGTGTTTGCATGAACATCTAATTGAGAACCATCGGCATAAAAGGCTCGATATAGTGGCTTAAGCGGCATCAGATCGAGCCAATCTTCTATTTTTTCTCCAACGCATGCCAGAGCATCGGCAATCAGATCAGGCATAGTTAAAACACTTGGTCCAGTATCAAATGAGTATCCATCTTTTTTCATTAATCCATTTCGACCACCAGGAACTGCTTCACGCTCAATCACAATTACTTCTCGCCCAGCTCCGGCAAGCCTTAGCGCACAACTAAGGCCAGCAAGTCCAGCACCGACAACTACTACCCGGTCTGTTTTTCCCTTAACTTTTCGCATTTAAAGACTCCGTTGCGTTGCAATAGTTGCCATCTCTTCTAATACAGAGAGAATACTTGTCTCAACTTGGCTATCTCGCAACGCAGAAATGGCTCTATCCCGAAGCTCTGTGATGAGCTTCTCAACTTGAGCGACCGCTCCAGAGCTAGAAATAATCTCTTGAAGCTTAATAATCTGTGTTTTATCAAGACCTTCATCTCCAAGTGAGGCGGTTAGAAGGTCACGCTCTTGTTTGCCTACTGCCTGCATGGTGAGGGCAATAAGTACCGTTCGCTTTCCCTCTCTTAAATCATCTCCTGCTGGTTTTCCTGTGACCTCTGGATCTCCAAATACACCAAGGAGATCATCCCGCAATTGAAAGGCTTCCCCGAGTGGAAGTCCAAATGATGAGTAGGCGCTCATGAGTTCCTTTTTTCCAGCAAGCGCTGCGCCAAAGTGAAGTGGGCGTTCAATTGAGTATTTACCTGACTTATATCGAGCAACTTTTAGAGATCTATCAATACTAGTTGTGGCAAGTGCGCCCTCTAAAACATCTAAGTATTGGCCAGCCATCAATTCATCTCGCATATCTGCAAATACTGATTGCACTTGAAGAAATTCATCGCCGCTAATTCCAGATTCCACCAATAAGCGATCGGCCCAGACCAGAGCCAAATCGCCCATCAGAATTGCGGAGGAACTTCCAAATCTTTCAGAGCTGCCTTTGTAAGAAGAATCTTGGTGATATTGCTGAAACGCCTTATGTATTGCTGGTTTATTTCTTCTAGTATCAGAGCCATCCATCACATCATCGTGAATAAGTGCGCAGACGTGGACTAACTCTAAAGATGTGCAGGCACGCAGTATCTCCTCGCGCGCTTCTGCTCCGCTTCCTAAATAACCTAAATAGGCAAAGATTGGCCGAAATCTCTTTCCACCTTGGGTAATAAAATCTGACATCGCCACTGCTACTGGCACTAGCTCTGGGCCAATATCAACAAGTGCAGCGCTTCTTGCAACGGTGAATGAGGCCAAGGTCTTATCTATCTCGGCGCGAAGCTGGGATAGGTCGGGAGATTTCACGGCGCAACGGTACCCTCCCGCTATATGAATAGTGCGCCTACCTTCTCCGTTGAGTTCTTTCCGCCTAAAGATCAGGCTGGAGAGGAGCGTCTCTGGAGCGCTCTAAAGGCTCTTGCAGTCTATAAACCTGATTTTGTTTCAGTTACTTATGGCGCAGGTGGTTCAACTAGAGATCGCACAGTAAGAATTACCTCAGAGATCACAGCAAGAAGTGGAATATCAACAATTGCACACCTAACCTGTGTTGGATCAAGCAAAGATGAATTAATTGAGATTCTCAATCAATACAAAGCCTCTGGAATTAAGTCAATCCTTGCACTTCGCGGCGATGCTAAGGGTGGACCTGGCGTGAAATGGAAGAGTACATCTGGAGGCTTTGATCACGCAGACCAGTTAGCCACTCTTGCATCAAATATGGGCTTTGAAGTTGGAGTTGCAGCATTTCCTGATGGCCACCCAGCATCAATGGGAAATTTTGAACAAGATGTAAATGTACTTCTTGAGAAGGAGAGATGCGGAGCAAGTTTTGCGACTACTCAATTCTTCTTTGATGTTAAGGGCTATATCAATTTAGTAGATAAGATAAGAGCTAGAGGTTCAAAGCTTGATATCTATCCTGGAATTCTTCCTATAACTAATTTTGCTCAATTAAAGAAAATGAGCGAACTCGCAGGCTCGCCAATCCCAAGTGAAATTCAAAGAAGAGTTGAGGCAGCAGGGGATATCCCAGCTGATGTGGTTAAAGTCGGTGTAGATATTGCCAGTGAGCTATCTACAAGGCTTCTAGATTACGGAGTACCAGGTCTACATTTTTATACTATGAATAGCGCAGCTCCAACGATTGAGATAATTAAGAGAATTGGACTTAGATGAAGAAGATAGAATTCTTTAATTCCTGGTCCAGCCTTCATGGCGGAGCAGAGATAAAAGGAATTGTTAGAGCATGGTTAGAAATTTCATTCCTGCTCTGTAAACCTCTAGCAGTTTTAAGAGTTACCCCTAATTCTCTATCAATCTTTGGTTTACTGCTAGGTATCACCTTGGTAGTAAGTATTGAAAGTAATTGGGCTATAGCGCTTCTAGTCTTCTCCTTGATTGCAGATGGCATTGATGGATCCTTAGCAATACTTACTGGAAAGGTCAGTAGGTGGGGAGCGCTGCTTGATGGCTTTATCGATCGAATTGTTGAAGCGCTCTGGGCCTATAGCCTTTTTCTACTTGGAGCTCCCTATCAACTGGTCTTAATCGCTTGGCTTGCAGCATTTCTTCAAGAATATATGCGCTCAAGGGCGGCATCACTTGGCGTTACTCAATTAGGAGTTGTGACAATTGGTGAGCGTCCAATTAGAGCCAGCATTCTATTCATTGCTCTTGTTGCAAGAGCTGTTGATATGGATCTAGCAACGCTGCTCTCTCAGATCTGGGCTGTGATTCAAGTGATCTCTCTATTTACTGTTCTAAACTTTCTTCGACCGCCTCTGCAACAATCTCAGCGCTGATTCCAACTAAAGGTAGACCTCCGCCAGGATGAGTTGAACCGCCAACTAAAAATAAGTTTTTGATCTTTGAACGATTGCGCGCTCGCCAAAAGGCCGATCTTGCTCCATTGCTAGAGGTCCCATAAATAGAGCCACCAGGGGCGTTCACGTCTCTCTCTAAATCTGCAGGAGATCTATACTCTAAAACTTCAACTCGGGAGCGAACATCTAATCCCTTTGCCTCCATTAGATTAATAATGTGCTGGCTATATTCCTTTGAGCTTTTCTCATCCCAATTAAAGCCATCTTTTGGTTGGTGGCGAGGGGCATTAATTAGCACCGACCAACTCTCATCCACTCCAGCTCGCTTCATCCTAGAGTCATTTGGATTACAGATATAGATAGCTGGATCTTCTACTGGCCTTCTCTTTTCGAAGATAGAATCAAATTCAGCATCATAATCTTTAGGGAAAAATACAGTGTGGTGGCCAAGCTCTGATGAGCCACGAAGCCCAATGAGTAGAGAGAATCCAGAGAGTGATGCAGTGGCTTTGTTAAGTGAGTTACGGGCACTTCTAGTCCTGGAACTCTCTTCAAGGAGCTGGTTATAAACTAAATCTGCATCAGCGTTGGCAATTACCACATCGCTATTATGAACTTGGCCATTAGCCAATCTAACTCCAATTGCAACGCCAGATTTAGTGATGATTCCATCAACTTTTGTGTTGAGATGCAGCTCAACTCCTAAATCACTTAGGCGAGACTCTAGAGATTTAGCAAGCGTGCCAACCCCACCGCTAACATGCCAAGCACCGAAAGCCTCCTCAACAAAGGCGATAGTTAAAAGGACGGCAGGGACTTTTCTAGGATCGGAGCCGGTATAGGTGGCATAGCGGTCAATTATCTTTCCAATATAGACATTATCGGTATAACTTCTAACTAAATCTCGAAGGGAAGTAAATGGAGCGATTGTCTTTAAATCACGGAGAAGTGATGGACTCTTTAGCATTTGAAAAGGGGAGAGGAGCTCACTTTCAACAAAGGTCTGTCTTGATGCGCCCCACATGTTCTCAGCTCTTGTCAGCAATTGATGCCAAGCATCTCCTGCCTGCGCTCCAAAACTTTCAGTTATTGCTAATACTGTGCCGCTATGTGAAAGATTTGGAAAAGTTACTCTCTTGCCATCATCAAAGATATATGTGAAAGATGGATCAACTGGACTGAGTTGGACAAGATTTTCTAAGCGCTTTCCTGTTTTAACAAATAAATCTTTATAGACAGCTGGAAGGGTTAATAGTGAGGGTCCAGTATCAAATGAAAATCCTGAGATATCTTCAGTTCGACACTTTCCGCCAGCAAAAGAAGCCGCTTCAAAGACTTTAACTTTATGTCCACGTTTTGCAAGGCGGGCAGCAGCAGCCATACCGCCCATTCCAGCGCCAATTACAATGACGGATTTTGAAACTTTGCTAGCTCTGTGATGGCTCATAGTTTCCTCCCGCGCCAAGAAAGTTCGCCTCGGTACTTCTTTATCCAAGAAATCGTTATTAAGTAGATCCAGATAAGCGCGCTTAAGGGATGAAGTAGTGAGGCACTTGGAATAGTTCTAGTTTTAATCCCACTAAGAACTCTTGTTATCACGATTGCAAAGTAGAGGTACCACCCAGAGAGATCTCCTAATAGGCCAGCTAAAAGAGGAAATATAGATGTAAGAGTTAGCAAAGTTATTGCAAGAAGTGCACCTAGTGGATTAACAAAAGCACTCCACTGTGACTTGGTATAGCCTTCAATTAGCTGATTCGCACTTGAATACATTCGACAGTATGAAACTCTTGATCCATCTGCAACGCCGCCTCTTGCGCCAGCTCTAACTAATTTTCTAGCAAGAAACAGGTCGTCTAGGACTTCTGCTTTAACACCTCTATGGCCATCGCAATCAAAGTAAGCCTTACGCTTTATCACCATAAATTGACCATTTGCGACAACAGTTGATGGTCTTGGCCACCTTTGAGTGATTCGAAGTGGCAGAGTTGTAAACCAGGACCATTGAAGAAGTGGTTGAGTTAACCGTTCTAAAAATGTTAGGGCAATCTGTCGGGGATAGGCAGAGATGAAATCCCAATTCCAAACTCTCATTGATTCAATGGTGCTTGCTATAGCCCTTGCATCCAGCCTCACATCAGCATCTAGAAAGACTAAGTAATCACCCCTTGCAGCTTCAGCTAATTGATAGCAGGCATAGTTCTTTCCTAGCCAGCCCTCCTCCAGCTCTTTTCCCGCAATTACTTTTAAGTTGTCTTGGAACATTCCAAGTAGTAGCTCTCTAGTATTATCACTCGAGGAATCATCTAGAGCGATAATTTCATAGTTACTTAAGTTACCCTGCTCTTTTAGTAGAGTGATTACCTCAATGACATTTTCAGCTTCATTTCGCATCGGTATTAATATCGAGACTGATTGATCAATCAAAGCACTATTTTTACTAGAAACCACTCTCAGCGTAAAGAAATTAAAGACCGCTAAAAGGAGCATAATTGCAATTAAAAGGGCAGAAGCATCTAATAGAAAAGTCATTTTTCCTTAATCTCGGCGGCCGTATTTAACTGAGATGAAATACCAGATAACTATCGCTCCTAGCGCTGATCCTCCAAGGAATGCCACACCTGGACGATCGAAATGGAAAATGTTAATCACCATGCCGCCAATCCAACTCCAAGCAAGAAAGAATTCAGGAACTGCTCTACTTGATCCTAGAGATCTTCTCTCCTTAGGTAGGAAGATATTGAGAAGAGCCATCAACCCCATTCCAGTTAATAGCCAACCAAAGGTATTGGAGAGCGGAATTTCTGGTTGAAATGGAACGCTTCTGCCGCTTATCTCCCAACTCCATCTTCCAGCTGAAACCATCTGAGGATCAAGAAATAAGTCCCAGGCCATAAGGCCATATCCGCCAACTAAAAAGACAAAGTTCGGGGCAACTCTTCTTGCTGCAATAAATACTGAGTGGGCCATCATGATCCAAGCAAATGGAACTACTAGTGGAACGTCAAAGATTTGATATCCAAGAGTTGGCGAATACTCATAACTTCCAAATGGCCAGGTAGTTCTCATGCCAATTTGCTCAACTAATAGGGAATAGGTGAAAGTGATTAGAAGAAATCTGATTGCATAAGTGAAGCCATAAGCAAAGAGAGCATGAAGCAACATAGCTCCTGCTGCCCAATAGACAGTTGCGATAGTAACGAGACGAAGACGCTCTCCTTCAATTAGGGGATAGGAGAGTTGAAGTGCTAGAGCAACGGTTAACACTGCAACCAGAGTAAAATTTCGCCACGGCGTAATCGTGCGCCTTGAATCAGGCTTCGGGCGATAATTTCGAATCGACATGGCTTAATTGTGCCTTATAAAGAGCCGCGAGATTCAATGAGGGCAAAGCGCGCAAACATCTCCTCGGCATACCAAGCATGGCGATGCGTCGCCTTTATTGCCTCTTTATGAGCAGCGCCTGAGTAAGCAAAATTCTTAACTGCTTCGCCAGATTCCCAGATGGAGAAGGTGCCCTGTAGACCAATTGGAGCTTCACCTATTCCAATAGCAGAAATTAAACCAGGAGAGCTATGAAGACTTGTTGTCACTGGAGGAACTGAATTCCAGAAAATTAAATTTTTGCGCCACTTAATTCTGGCTCTTGTGATTGCAACTACCTTTCCACTCCAATCCTTAGCGGTATGAGGAAGGTTATGAAATGGAGTCTTCTTTGACCAAGCGCCATTAACTGATATTGGTGATAGCTGGCCACTAAATTGCAACTGAGCTTTACTGTTCCAACGTTTAATAATCTTTGAATTGGTAATCTCAGAGTCTTTATCAACTACAACTAGCAAGCCCCAGCGAAGGATGTCGGCATCCCTTGGGGTAAAGGTTTCACCTTTTCCAGCACCTAATAACTTCCAAAATTTAACATCACCTCTTCTAGCAAGAGCTAGACGATCAAGTCCCATATGCAGAATTGCCCAAAGAATGTAGCGAGCTTTGATCTTCCAAAAGAAAACCAGAATCATTTTGCTGCTCCTGCTGCTTTTTTGACTTCATCGATTACATCAAGGGGACTATCCCACATCGGAGCATGGCCTGTATCAGAGAAAATAATCCATCTAGCGTGCTTTGGCGCAAGCGATCTCTCCTGGCAGCTAGTCTCAGGAAGTGTTCTATCTGAATCGCCAAAGATAATTGTCACTGGAATTGAGTCAGAAATCTGACGATCAAAACGTTTAAGCAACATGCCATCCCAAGCTGGGTAATAGCCTTCTGCGCTAGCCATGGCAATTGCTGCATCAAGACATAATTGATAAGAGAACTCTTGCCACCGCGGGCTAACATCAGCAAAACCCAACCTGCGAGCAAGTTCGAAGTGAAGCGCTGTTGGCGCAAGTTTTACTGTGTATCTTGCAAGAAATCGAGCTAGCGCTGTTCCGGGGTATCTAGCGTTGTAGGGATTGAGCCAAAGCCCGGCAGGTGCGATGCCAACTAAAGATCTGACTCTTCCTGGCGCAATTGCCGCCATCTCCATTGCAATCCAGCCACCAAGTGAATTACCTGCAAGATGAAATTTATCAATTGAAGCTGCGCTCAACTCCTCCAAAACTCTGAGTGCTAAAGAGTGAGGATCCATCAATTCACCTTTTTGATAAGGACTCTTACCATGTCCTGGAAGATCAAGGGTCACAACTAAAAAGTCTTTATCTAAAGTTGATCGAATAGGTTTGAAAGCATTGCTGGCAGAGCCCATGCCATGAATTAGAACTAGGGGATCTCCCGCACCACTTTTTTCAATATATAGCGGAGAGCTCACAGAGTAATTCTCATTCTAATTACTAACTCTTGCAGCTTTAGCGCCAGATGCCTGTAGTAATTCTTGATAAGTAGTTGGAAATACTGCATGAGGATGACCTGCGGCGGCCCAGATAACTTGATAATCATTTAAAGCTTCATCAATTAAGGTAATGCTGGGCTCATTAATCCAACCAAGTGGAGCAACTCCGCCAACCGAGTAGCCAGAAATCTCCTTAACATAATCAGCGTCTGCTCGATTAAGTGTTGGAACTTGCAGTAATTTAGCCACCATCTCAGTATCAACTCGATGGCGACCTGAGGTAATTACGAGAAGCGATCTGTCATCTGGCAACTTAAATACAAGCGATGAGGCAATCTGACCAACTTCAATACCTAATCCTGCTGCCGCTTCAGCTGCTGTTCTTGCACTATCGGAGAGAATTTTTATCCTCCCGGAAATTCCATGTTTATCAAAGGCTGCTTGAGCGCGCTTAACTGCAGCTTTTTCCAATATCGAATCCACAGTTGGATTCTAGAGAGTGCTTATCAATTCCTTAACTAGCGACTTAATCTGATCGCGAATTGGGCGGATTGCATCGATGCCTTGCCCGGCAGGATCATCTAATTTCCAATCTAGATAGCGCTTGCCTGGATAGAGGGGACAGACATCCCCGCATCCCATCGTGATAACAACATCTGATGCCTCAACTGCTTCATCGGTAAGAATCTTTGGTCTCTGCGCGCTTAGATCGATACCTTCCTCTTCCATTGCAATAACGACAGCTGGATTTATTGACTCTGCCGGAGCAGAACCTGCGCTTCTTACCTCAACCCAGTCACCAGCAAAGTGCTGAAGAAAACCAGCGGCCATCTGGGAGCGCCCTGCATTATGAACGCAGACAAAGAGAACTGATGCCCTTTTGATACTCACTTAGATATTCTCTTTTTATTTCTGAGTAAAGCTAGAACTAATAGGGCCCCTAGTAATTGCGCAGCAATAAATCCAGGGAGCGAGGAGCCTGCAATCCCCGCAGGAGCATCAGTAAAGAATCGAGCTAATGTCACTGCAGGGTTAGCAAAGGAGGAGGAGACGGTGAAGAAATATGCGCCAAATATCCAGAGTGGAATTAATTTCCAAACCTGCTTCTTCTTTGCGCGAAAAGCGATAAAGACTAGGCCAGTTGTGGCAATTACTTCACCTAGAAATTGAGCAGACCCATCTCTTTGAATCGAGCTACTGCTAAATACCACTTCAACAAACATGAGATTTGCAAGAATTACTCCAAAGATTGCTCCAAGAACTTGAGAAATCCAATAGACCAGCGCCTCAAGAGATTTTATCTTTCCCAACAAGAGAGCTGTTAGCGTCACCACGGGGTTAAAGTGAGCCCCACTTAGATTTACTGCGCTTCGAATTATTAAGGCTAGGGCCGCTGCTGTCACAGTTGCGTTAATCAAAAGCGCAAGAGCGCCATCCTCTGTTAACCGCTCAGCCATGAAGGATGATCCAACGACTGCAAGAAGGAGAGTTGCAGTGCCAAAGAACTCTGCAAGCGCTTTTGAGCCAATCATGAGATTAGCCAAGTATCAACTAAGGTAAATGTTGCGATCGCAAAAACAAAGATTGCAAAGGCCTTCTTAAGAGTAGCTGGCGAGAGATTGGAACTATGTCTGGATGCAAGTCTTGAAATAATCAGCGCCATAAAGGCAACAAGAAGGGGAATCGACCAATTGACCTCGTCCCAATGGCGAAAGTGAGCAAAGAATCCAGTCAAGGTATTAATTGCAATTATAAATAGCGAGGTACCAGCAGCTTTAGCAGGAGCCACGTTATAGAAGAGAATTAATATTGGAATAGCCAAGAAACCGCCGCCAATACCGAATAGTCCAGTAATCGCTCCAATAATTAGCGAGATACCAATTAGTGCAAGAGGTGAAATCTTACGTTCACTTGATTGTTTAGCTCCAGGCAAAAGCATGGAAAATCCAGCAACTACCAATACCAAAGCAAAGCCTGTGAGAATTGCACTTTCTGGAATCTGTGGCAGAAAATAAGCACCGGTAAAGTTGGTGGTCAATCCAATTGCCCAGATCACAAGTGACTCTTTAATCAAAATTTCATTCTTCTTTAGTTTTGGAAGTGCTCCTGAGGCTGCCCCAACAAAAACCACAATCAGTGAGGCGGTCGTGGCCTGCACTGGATTAAATCCAAAGATGTAAATGAAGGCCGGAACTGCCAACATGGAGCCTCCAGCTCCGACATATCCCAAAACTGACCCAATTGCGATCCCGGCAAGAACTGCCAGCGCTATCTCCATTAGAGGAGGCTACCTAAGTCAAAAGAAAAACCCCCGCTACTGCTACCTTTTAGCGGGGGTTTCCGTTAAGAATTCAACTGTTGTTCAACTAGAGATTAAAAATTCCCTCTGTGATTGTTGGGCCAAATTCGACGCCGCTTCCAACCAAAACAAAGATAATCAGAGAAGCACCAGCAAGGGCGAGATTCTTCATGAAACTTGTCATCTCAGACTGCTTGGCCTGTGAATCTGTGACCGTCCAGAAGTCATGCATTTTAAATGCTGAGAGAAGAAGGAAAATAGAGAGTAGGAGCGCACCTAAATCAGCATAAATTCCAAGTGCCACATAGAGGCCGCCAATAATCAACATTAGCCCGGTGACAATCACAGATAACTTAGCTGCCGGAACTTTCTTATATTGGGCATATCCCGTCATTGCTTCAAGCTTTGTTAAGTGGGCTACTCCTGATGAGATGAACAGAAGAGAGAATAGAACTCTTCCAAGTATTAAAACGATATCCATTAAGACTCCTTATCTAGATATAACTAGTCAATAAAAGGTAGTGCATTTGACATGAAAATCCCCGCTAATTCATCGGTCATGTTGCCACCGAGATTTAGCGGGGACTTTCATCAGATTATTTCTTTAGGGTAGCCAGGTGAAGCGACCTTCCCCGGTTGTCTTGCTATAGCGAACATCACTTGATGGTATCTCTGGAAGCCCCGCTGCATTCTTTGGGAAACTGAGGAGATAGTCATAGAGCGCTTGTTCGTAGGAGACGCCAAACCCAACCTTTACGAGTTTGGCTAGCGTTGGATAGTTATCTCCACCTTCTGCTGTGAAGTTATTTGTCACAACCGTTACAGCTGGAGCATTTGCTACTACTGCTCCATCCTTAACTAGCGCGCGGCCATCTGAAAGAGTGACATCTTTTACTCTGGTTCCGGAAGTAGTTACATTTCCAGCATAAGAATCACCGGTTGGACTTGAAACTACTATCGCGGTTCCAGCTCTTGAACAGGTTACCTTCATTCCGGCCACTTGTAGGAATTGTCCGCCACCAGATGTACCAACAGAGCAGGATCTCTCAAGAATCTCCTTGATGTTTGAAGCGCTAACACTTGTAATCGCAACTAGTCGATTATCAAAGGGTAGAAGATCAAAAGTGTTGCCTCGGCTAATTGCTCCTACAGCTCCACTTGTTGGCAGAGTTACTCCACCATTTTGTCTGATACCTCCACCGTTTTGCAGAGCTACTACCGGATTAGCACTTCCTGCTGCCGGGAGGCTTGCTCCAGCTGCTCTGGTGTTATAGGCATGTATAAATGAATCAGCAACTAAGTTTCCACCATTTGTCTCAGCAGTTCTTACTCCAAGAACAGTGGCGCTACCACGATCTGTAGCAAAGACAATCTGACTTGAAGCAATTGGTTTGGCAAATCCAGTCAAGCAGGCCTGTAATGGCACTTCAACAGCGCTTACAATCCTGGCATCGGGAGTTACTGCATCACTTACACCTAGAGCCTTTGAGACAGAAGATGAAGGAATAACTCGTCTTGGATAAGAAGTTGTTTTGTTATAGGAACTAACTTTGCCTTTGGCATCAAATGTGACATCAAAGCGACCTAGATAGCTGTAATTTCCTTTAGATGTGATGAGGGGAACATCCACGCCATCGGCATCCTTAACCATTTCAGGATATTTGCCCACTGGCTTTCCCTCACCAGGAATTAATTGGATTGATTCAGCTACATCTGGGTTTGTTAATAGGTCATCGCCGCCTCCAGCGATAGCGACATCGATGTTCTTCAGAAGCGCAATTAGCTGCTTGTCATAGGCGACGCCCTGTAAGTGGCTGACCAAAATGATCTTATTAACGCCCTTTGCTTGAAGTTCTGCAGCTTGCTTATTTACTAGAGCTGCTGTTGTAGCTATATCTGAAGTTTTTAGCTTAGAAGTTCCAGGCGAGGAGATTGTTCTAAGAGTGGGAGTAATGGCGCTAACCACACCAAAAACTGCTCCAGTGGTGTAATCCTTATGGACATAAGATTGACCAAGTTTTTTGCCAATCATAATTCCACGAAGAATCGGCTCTTTCTTGCTTACCATGGAAGATAGGTCAGCATTAGCTGTGAAATCCATATTCCCTGAAATGAATGGATAGCGATTCTTGCTAGAGAAGGATTCAATATAGCGTTTTAGAAAACCAGTTCCATAATCAAATTCGTGATTGCCTAGGACATGAACATCATATGGCATTAGAGATTGCGCAACACCATCATAAACAGTTGCAGTTGAGGCATTGCTTGCTGGCTCAGAACAAATTAAGTTCTTGCTAGCAAGGAAAGAGTCACCAGCATAAACAGAGAGCAGAGCATTTCTTGCAGATTTAGCTGCTTTGACCTCACGCTTCATAACTGATGAAAAGGCTGCAGCGCTGCCATAAATAAGTGTTCCTTGCGCTGTTTTAAATGACTGATCAGGCAAGAGAGCAGATTCGCCATCGTTGTTATGCAGGATGGTTAGAGTGACGGCAGATCCAGGATCTGAATAAAAGCTGGCATTGGCAAGTGACATCTGAGCAATTAGCGAGGTTGCTGCTAGCGCCACAACTATTTTCTTAAGTTTCAAGGTTTCCTCCATAGGCTCCGGTTGATTTTTTGCTAATTGTTAATTCGGGAAGGGGAGGGCCCGCTGAACGTGCGAAGGTTATCTCTAGGGCTTGCTTTAGAGCCGGAGGAGTGGTTAAAGGCGGGTAAAAGTCTGATTACATATGGATAGCAAGGAGATTTGAGGGGGTCAGGGGGTAGGTATAGTATTCGAACAAATGTTCGAAAAAATGGAGAATCAGAGACCGGAGATCTACCTATCCGGCGGTGAGCCAATTGAGTTCACCTATAAAGGTCAGCGCTATCGAATTTATGCCCTGCTTAGCTCTTGGCGTGAATCTGGTGGTTGGTGGAATAGAGCTAGCGATGGCTTATTTCGCCCAGATGATGGTGGACGGATTTTATGGCGCGTAGAGGCAGCTCCTATTGGAGTGATGAAAACTTTTGAAATAGAACGTATTGAAGTAATTCCAGAAGGGGCCAGTAGCGCTCCTGGTCTTTGGCAGATTCGCCCCACATCTAGACCAGCATGAGTTTTACTCATCTTCATCTTGCAAGTGGATTTTCATTTAAATATGGAACCACTCTTCCTCATCTTCTAGTTGAGAAGGCTCGCGACTTTGGCATGAGCTCACTTGCACTAACTGATCGCGATGGCTTATATGGCGCAATTCGATTTACTCAGAGCTGCGTTGAAAATGGCATTACTCCAATTATTGGAGTTGATATCTCTTGCAAGAATCAGAGTCGAATCACATTGCTTGCTACCCCAGGTAAAGGCTGGAGATCTTTAGTAAGGCTAGTTAGCGAACTTAAAAGCTATGGTGAGTGTGATTTAGACTTTTTAAGGAAACACTCTAACTACACCAGTAACTTAATATCGCTACAAGGCCCAGACTCTTTAATTGCTAGAGCTATTACCAATCGTCAATATGAAAAAGCGCTATCGCTATATAACGATAGCCGTGAACTATTTCAAAGCCAAGTAATTGAAATTGTCTCTCATTTAATTTATGGAGATGGACCAAGGTCGACTACCCATGCTTCAAGGATGCTTGGTTTTGCTGAAGATAATGATCTTCCAGCGATACTTAGTAATGCTGCCAGGATGTGTTTAAGGCAGGATGCGCCGATAGCAGATATTCTCGATGCAAGTCGAAGGCTCTTGCCGCTTCATAAAAATGTTGTAGAGCGCGAAAATAGCGAGGCCTTTCTTAAAAGCTCTCAAGAGATGCATCACTTAGCAGAGATAATTGCTCGCGCTTCGGGGCAGAGAAATAGCCGTAAATTATTAAGTACTACCCAAGACCTTGCTAAGCAGGCAGAGCTATCGCCTAGCCAAGATATTGGCCTGGGATCTATCCATCTTCCAGAGGCTGAGCTTTTAGGGGCTAAAAATCAAGAAGAGCTAACTATTCAACTAAGGCAGCGCTCAATTGCTGGCATTAATTGGCGCTATGGCCAGAGCAATAGTGAGGTAAACCAAAGACTAGAAAAAGAGTTAGAGATTATTAAGAGTCTAGGTTTTGAATCATATTTTCTAACTGTTGCCGATATTACAGATCGCGCGCGAGCCTCTGGAATTAGAGTAGCGGCAAGGGGAAGTGGGGCTGGATCATTAATCTGTCACCTCTTAGGAATTTCTGGAGTTGAACCACTCTCACTAGGTTTATTGATGGAGCGCTTCTGCTCTCCACTTCGAAGAGCTCTACCTGATATTGATATTGATGTGGAATCTGCTAGAAGGTTAGAAATTTATGATCAGGTGTTTGCAAATTACCCAATGCGATCTGCAACAGTTGCAATGTTTGATACCTATAGAGCTCGCCATGCCATAAGAGATGTGGGAGCAGCTCTATCACTTGCTCCTATGGAGATAGATCTAGTTGCTAAATCACTGCCGCATATTAGAGCTCGCAATATTTCACAGGCGCTAATTAATCTTCCTGAACTTGCTAATTTAAATCTAACTAGCCCGACCTGGAAAATGGCTGTTGGTCTTGCAGAGCGCTTAGATGGCCTACCTAGAAATGTTGCAATGCATCCCTGCGCAGTAGTGATTTCAAGCGCTGAGCTATATCAGAGAGCTCCAATTGAGATAAATGCTAGTAATTATCCGATGGTGCAGTGGGATAAAGATGATGTGGAAGCTATTGGACTTTTAAAGCTAGATATTTTAGGAGTTCGAATGCAATCATCTCTGGCCTATGCCATATCTGAGATAGAGCGAAGTACTGGAAAAGTAATAGATATTGATGCAATAGCTTTAGATGATAATGAAACGTTTTCGCTCATCCAATCTGCTCAGACTTTAGGTATCTTTCAAATAGAGAGCCCAGGCCAGCGTGAATTAGTTGGAAAGTTAACCCCAGAGACTTTTACTGACTTAATAATTGATATCTCACTTTTTAGACCAGGGCCAGTAAAGAGCGACATGATCACTCCATTCCTAAATGCCCGCCAAGGTTTTAAAACTAGGGAGATATTCCACCCTGATTTAGCTGAAATCTTGAGTGATACCCAAGGGGTAGTGGTATTTCACGAGCAAGTTATTGAAATTATCGCCACTCTAACTGGATCCTCTCTTGGCCAAGCTGATGAGAAGCGAAGAGCTCTTGGCAGCAGAGAGGGGCAGCAAGAGGTCTGTGATTGGTTCTTTGCTCAAGCTATATCAAGAGGCTATGAGCTAAAAGTTATTACTCAGATCTGGGATGTCTTAAGAGCCTTTGCCTCCTTTGGATTCTGCAAAGCCCATGCCGCTGCCTTTGCTCTTCCCACCTATCAATCTGCTTGGTTAAAGCGCCATTATCCAGCAGCATTTCTTGCCGGAGTTCTAACTCATGAACCTGGAATGTATCCCAAGCGCCTGCTATTAGATGAGGCTAGACGAAATGGATTAACTATCGCCCCTCTTGATATTAATCACTCTGATATTAGCTATCGAGTGGAAGGCGATAATCAGAGCAGTATCAGATTATCGCTTAGCGATATCTCAGGAATTAGTAGCGCAGAGATATCAGCAATTATTGCTAATCGCCCTTATTTAGATCTAGCTGACTTTGTCCATCGCAGCTCAGTTAGCAGGCCAACTTCTGAAGCCTTATTAATGGTGGGGGCCTTTGATCAGCTCTATGGCGCTGAGATAAATCGTAGAGATTTATTGCTACATCTAACTGATTTATATAAATGGTCTGGTGGTAGTAGAACTAAAGTAGTTACTGGTTCGCAGTTAAGCCTAGGTTTTACCCCCACTTTATCTAAGACAGGGCTACCTGATTTAGAAGATCATGAACTGGTAAGAAATGAAGTTAAGTATCTAGGGATGGATATCTCTCACCATATGATTGAATTTTATGCTGATTTTCTCAATCAGATAGGAGCAATAAAATCTAACCAGCTTCTAGAACAAAGATCAGGATCTTTAGTATTGGTAGCTGGGGTTAAAGTAGCGCTACAAACCCCACCAGTTCGCTCTGGCAAGAGAGTTATCTTTCTAACTCTTGATGATGGATATGGCTGTAGCGATGCAACATTTTTTGAAGATGCTCAACATAGCTATGCCGAGGTGCTCTATAACTCGCAGCTACTATTAATTCGCGGCGCTACCCGTAGAACTGGGCTACGTGGTATCTCACTTAGAGCTATTGGGGCATGGGATTTATCAGCTGCTTATCAAAAGTGGCGTAGCCTAGCTATCTGTGAGTAGCCAGATGGGCGAGCATTCCACCATTCTACATGTTGATATGGATGCATTTTTTGCATCAGTTTCTGAGCTGGATTATCCGCAATATAAAGGCAAGCCGTTGGTAGTTGGCGCAGGGGCTAGGGGAGTAGTTCTTTCGGCAAATTATGCTGCTAGAAAATTTGGAATTAAAGCTGCGATGCCAGTATCAAGAGCGCAGCGGATGGCGCCAAATGCAATATTTATTCCGCCAGATCATGAGAGATATTCACAAGTTTCAAGAAAAGTTATGGAGATTTTCTTTGAGTTCACTCCTCATGTTGAGCCGCTCTCCCTAGATGAGGCTTTTCTCGATGTCACTGGATCCAGAAAACTATTTGGCAGTGGTCGAAATATTGCAGAGTTGATAAGGAAGAGAGTTTTTGCATCAGAGAAAATAACCTGCTCAGTTGGAATTGCTACTACTAAGTTCATCGCCAAATTAGCATCCGGGCGCTGCAAACCAAATGGAATACTTGAAATTGCCCACGACCGAGTCTTGACCTTTCTTCACCCCCTTCCAGTTTCAGAAATCTGGGGAGTGGGGCCAAAAACTAATGAAGAGTTGCAAGCTCTAGGCCTTCGGACCGTTGCTGATATTGCCAATACTCCTCTTGAAACTTTAAAGCGAGCACTTGGTCCAAGTGCTGGGGTATCACTTTATGAACTTGCTTGGGCTAGGGATTATCGCGAAGTAGTAGCAGATGCTCCAGAGAAGAGCATTAGCGCGGCAGAAACTTTTGCATATGACCTCGAGGATCAAGATGAGATATTTAGAGAACTCTTGCGATTAACTGAAAGAGCCGGCGCAAGGCTAAGGGCTCGCAGTTTGCGCAGTAAAACCATTGGTTTAAAGGTACGGTTCTCTGATTTTTCTAATCTCACCCGCTCTAAAACTCTGCCACTATCAATAAGTGGCAGCCATGAAATTTATGAAGTAGTCAAAGATCTCTACCTAGGGCTCAAAATTTCTGGCTCCAGAATCCGACTTCTAGGGGTTTCACTTGAGCAGTTAGTTGATCAAAGTGGCGCAGTTGAGCAGTTAGAGCTGGGAGAGCGGGAGCTGGGATGGAGCCAGGCCCAGGTTGCTATTGATCGGGCCATCACTCGCTTTGGAAGTGGCTCTGTAAAACCTGCTCGGCTAGTTGGAGAGGGCGATGATGAGAGCGAGGATTCATAGCAACTTCTCACTCTTTCGACTTTCCAGATAGCCCCACCTCTACTATTGTCAGTCCTATGCCACTATCTGAGCATGAAAAACGGTTATTAGCCGAGATGGAAGAGGCGCTAGCCGCCGATGATCCTCGCCTGATTTCAACTTTTAGCGGCAAGAGCCCATCTAGGAGCCGGGTGGTTATTGGTTTTGCCCTGATTCTCCTAGGCATTTTCATTCTCTTTGGCGGCTTGATTTCTCAAGTTCCACTTGTTGGAGTTGCTGGATTTATCGCCTCACTTGTGGGGGCAGTTCTTGCTATCTCAAATCTTGGAGGACTGATGAATGGAGTTATCTCCAAAGCCCAGAGCAGAGGGCCTAAGAGGGGGCCAGGCAAATGGAGCCAAGGCTTTGAGCAGAGATGGGATCGACGTAATCTCGGTGAATAGTTAGTTGGATCCGCACAACCACCCGCCTCTGGCGGGTTTTTTTATGCCCAAAACAGGAGAGTGGAGGAGTCCTTTTCCAGGCCTGCTCGCCTGTGGAGATAGGTGGTTGAAAATGGAGGAAAAGGGAGTAAAGTGGGGAATTAAGCAGAACGGGGGTTCTGCGCAATAAGCAAGTCGGGGAGGTCTCTTAAGTGTTTCTTGGCACCCATGAACCTCGCTTAGATGAAAAAGGGCGGTTGATTCTTCCCGCCAAATTCCGTGACGAATTGGCCTCAGGTTTAGTAATTACTAAAGGACAAGAGCGTTGTTTATTTGTTTTTCCATCTGCTGAATTTGCACGAATTACTGAGCAGCTAAAACAAGCGCCACTTACTGCAAAAGCAGCTCGCGATTACATGCGTGTGATGTTTGCCGGTGCACATGATGAAATTCCAGATAAGCAAGGTCGCGTAATGATTCCTTCCGGCTTAAGAGAGTATGCAGATTTAGAAAAAGATTGCGTAGTAATTGGCGCAAATACTCGAGTTGAAATTTGGGATTCCAAAGCATGGAAGAGCTATCTAAAAGATCGTGAAAAAGGCTTTGCTGATGTTTCTGAGGAGGTATTTCCAGGCCTCTTTTAACAAGGGGCAAAAAAACAAAAATCTCCTCTCTCCTCTGGCCACCGCCGACCTTCAAATAAACGGCGCCCCTTCCCCGGTGCCGTTTAACCCCCGCAATCCGTCGGCCGGCGGTGACCAGAGTAGAGAGTAAGAAAGAAGAAGAAGTTAACAACCACTAATAATTAAGGAGTGTAGGGATGAAGCTAGAACACACATCAGTTCTGCTTAATCGCTGCATCACTGTTTTATCAACTTCAGTAGAAAATAAAGAGAAGCCAGTTTTAGTTGATGCCACTTTGGGTCTAGGTGGCCATTCTCTAGCGCTACTAGAGAAGTTTCCAAATTTACAGATAATTGGTATTGATAGAGATAAGAGCGCAATTGATAAAGCCAGTCAACGTCTATCTTCTCATTTAGATCGCATCACAATTTTTCATGCTGTTTATGACCAGACCCCAAAACTCCTTGATTCTCTTGGAATTTCATCGGTTGATGGCATTCTCTTTGATTTAGGAACTTCCTCGATGCAGTTGGATCAATCTGAGCGTGGCTTCTCCTACGCTCAGAGCGCTCCACTTGATATGCGCATGGATCAAAGCAGTGGAATCACCGCCCAAGAAATTATCGATAGCTACTCCAGAGGCGAGTTAATTCGCATTATTCGCAGCTATGGCGAAGAGAAATTTGCTCAAAGAATTGTCGATAACATCATTGAAGCAAGAGCAAGTGGTTTGATAAGAAGCACAAGCGATCTTGCAGATTTAATTAAACGATCCATTCCAGCTCCAGCAAGACGCCTTGGGGGAAATCCTGCTAAGCGGACTTTCCAAGCACTTCGCATCGAGGTTAATCAAGAGCTAGCGATCTTAGAGCGAGCAATTCCTGCCTGCCTTGAGCGCTTAAATGTTGGTGGTCGGATGGTTGTGATGTCATTCCAATCGCTAGAAGACAAGATTGTTAAGAACTTCTTCACGCAAGCAACAGAGTCAAAGACTCCACTTGGTCTTCCAATTGAGATTAAAGCCTTATCTGCAAAATTCTCTCTGGTATTTAATGGAAGTCAGAAAGCTAGCGAAGATGAGATCTCAGATAACTCCCGGGCAAAGTCGGTAAGACTTAGAGCAATTGAGCGGGTGGCTGCCTAATGGCTCTATCAGTTCTTAGCCCAGCTTTTGAGCGCTCCAAAAAATTAGCAATTGCGAAGTCATCAAAGGTAATCCTTAAACTTGTTCCAGAGCTTCGCCCAACACCAGGTCAACAAGCAACTGATCGCCTCTTTTATTCAATAGTTGGCGCCACATTAGCCCTTGGCCTACTTGGACTTTTGGGCATAAATATTCTTCTAGGAAATGATGCAATAAGAGTTAGAGAGCTCAAGATCGAAGCAATGATGGTTAATGAAGAGCGGGAAGAGGCACTTAGACAGGTGGCCCTGCTCTCAACTTCAGAGTCTCTAGCAGAGCGAGCAGTGTCACTTGGAATGATTCCAAGTTCTTCACCGATATTTCTTGATATTTCAGAGCCAATTCCGCTTGAGGTAGAAAAGGCGGCTAAAGCCAAACCATGAGCCACCATAAGTTAGTTGAGAAAAGGATTAGCTATCTTGTCGCAATTTCGCTAGTAATTCTCATAGCCTTTGCAGTTCGATTGATTGATATTCAAGGAGTTCGGGCAGCTGGTATTGCAAATAAAGCGCAAAATGAGCTAACTAAGAAATCAGTGATTATGGCTCCAAGGGGAGCAATCACAGATATCAATGGCACCGAGTTTGCTAGAAGTGTTAGCGCCTATCGAATTCTGGTTGATCAAGCAATCGTGGTTCATCCAAAGGAGCTAGCCCAAATTGCAGCACCAATTTTAGATGTTGATCAAAGCTGGCTTAAAGATCAATTAATTGGCGAGAGGCGTTATGTAGTAATCAGCCAAGCAGTTAAACCTGAAGTTTGGAGAAAACTTGAAGCAGCTGTAGATGCCTACAATGAAGAAGTTACTAAAAGTGAAAATGGCCTTGCTAAAAGATTAATGGGCTTCTTTGCCGAGCGAATCTATATTCGCGAATACCCTGAAGGTGAATTGGCAGCTGCGGTAATTGGCTTTATCAATCGGGCTGGAGTTGGCGCTGCAGGCCTTGAATACAGTATGAATTCCACCCTAAGCGGAGTTGATGGGCTCTACACCTATGCAAATGCAGCAGGAACAATAATTCCTGGAACGCAGAAGATAACCGCAGAGGCAGTTCGTGGAAATACCGTCAGATTGACGATTGATAGAGATGTGCAATGGGTAGCACAAGAGGCAATTAGAACGGTAGTAAAGAGCTCTCGGGCCCTTTCTGGAACAGTGGTTGTTATGGATCCAAAGTCTGGCCAAGTTCTAGCTCATGCTACTTATCCCTCATTTACTCCAGGGGATACCAAAGGAGTGGATCCTTATCGCTGGCAGAACCCTTCAGTTCAAGAAGTCTATGAACCAGGCTCTACTGGCAAAGTCATGACCATTGCTGCTGCAGTTGAAGAGGGAAAGATTTCACCTGAAACGGTTATGACCATTCCTTGGAAATTGAAGCGCTCAAATAAAACATTTAGTGATCATGATAAACACCCCACTCAGAAGTTAACTCTCACCGGCGCCCTTGCCGTATCAAGTAATACTGGCGCCATCAAAGTTGGGGAGATGCTATCTAATGACACGCTTCACTCTTATCTCAAAAAGTTTGGAATTGCCGAGAAAGCCAACTCAGGACTTCCTGGTGAGGAATCTGGAAAATTACTTGATGTTAAAGATTGGTCAGGAACAACTGCGCCAACAGTGGCATTTGGACAGGGCTATTCACTCACAGCTCTTCAAGCAACATCGGTGTTTGCAACGATTGCAAATGATGGACTTCGTGTAACGCCAACTGTTATCGCAGGAATTAGCGATGGAGCAGGGCGCTACACCCCAGCAAGTCAACAAAAGTCTGTAAGAGTGATAAGTCCAGATACTGCAAAGAAGATGCGCCTAATGATGGAGAGCGTTGCGACTAATCGAGGAACTGCTGCCTCAGCTGCTATTGAAGGCTATCGAGTGGCAGGAAAGACTGGAACTGCCCAGAGATATAACCCAAAGTGTGGTTGCTATAGCGGATACACCGCATCCTTTATTGGTTTTGCGCCAGCTGATAAGCCCGAGTATGTGGTTTCAGTAACGATTCAAGATCCAAAAGGCCTTCATTGGGGCGGCTATCTAGGTGGACCGGTATTTAAGAAAGTTATGAGCTTTGTGCTAAAAGATAAAGCGATTAGACCAACGGCGCCGACAACAATTACCTATGCTCTTAATGCAAAAGAATTAAAGGCGAAAATCGAGCTAATGACTGGCGGCGCTCAGGCATCAGGGGCAAAGCGGGATAAAGCGAGTGAAAATGGCTGAGATGCATCGCTTGCAAGCTAATATAAAAAAGCTCGGCGATGTCGCTTCATTTTTAGGCGTGAAAGTTAGTGAAGAATTTGAATCACTTGAAGTAACTGGTCTTTCAAGTTCATCAAATAGAGTTAAAAACGGAGAATTATTCATAGCTCTACCTGGCGAAAAACATCATGGAGCAAGATTTGCACAAGATGCCAAAGACTCCGGCGCAATTGCCATACTTACCGATAGTGAAGGCTTAAATCTTGCCTCTAAATCACTTGGCAATTTCCCAATTCTTGTTGTAGAAAACCCAAGAAGCAGAATTGGTTATTTAGCTGACTGGTTCCATAACTCTCCAAGCAGAGCTTTATTTCTTGCAGGAATTACCGGCACTAACGGTAAGACGACAACCTCATATCTATTAAAACAGATTTGGGAGTTTGCTGGGGTGAAAGCTGGTCTTATTGGAACCATTGGAATTGAAATAGGAGAGGAGCGATTTGGCGCTAGCCATACCACTCCTGAAGCTGATCAACTTCATTACATTCTCTCGGTTATGCAAGAAAGAAAGGTTCGTGCAGCTGCGATTGAAGTAAGTAGCCATGCGCTCTCGCTTAATAGAGTAGATGGTGCTTACTTCTCTGCTGCTGCCTTTACTAATTTGACCCAAGATCATCTAGATTTCCATGGAGATATGGAAAATTATTACCAAGCAAAGAAGAAGTTATTTGACTCCATGCGCAGTGAGGTCTCATTTATCAACATTGATGATTCCTATGGAGTTCGCCTCGCAGAAGAGATTTCAATGCCATCAAAAACGATCTCTAGAGGTAACAACAAAGCTAGTTGGTACTACCAAGATATTAAGGTCACTCCAAAGGGCTATCGCGTAGAAGTTAGAGGCACCGGCGGTATATTAATATCAGGTGAGTTGAACTTAATTGGCGAGCACAACTTAGA
>Ga0209835_1000314_pt1 | contig 32777 bp, 30 predicted proteins | sample LakKivwa52mmetaG_FD_184138 | JGI IMG/M metagenome (GOLD analysis project Ga0209835, IMG submission 184138) | Anoxic lake water microbial communities from Lake Kivu, Rwanda to study Microbial Dark Matter (Phase II) - Lake Kivu water 52m metaG... | ecosystem: Environmental > Aquatic > Freshwater >... | reverse complement strand
ACAGGCAAATCAAACTGAACTTCATCAGGCTTCGCTTCTTCAGACTCCAGACTTTCTGTTGCCGGCAACAGAAAGTCTGGAGTCTGAAGAAGCGAAGCCTGATGAAGTTCAGTTTGATTTGCCTGTAGTTGTAGACACCGTTGAAATCAAAGCGCCTTTCGAAAATCCAAAGGCTGCAGAGAGCTCCTTCGATCTTTCAACAATTAGCTTGAATTTGTCTGATGCACCTGCTGATTCAATCTCAAATGCGGGGTTGCCAGTAGAATCGGTTGAAAATCCAGATGTGGATATTAAGCTGGATTTGGTCAGGGTTTATATTGATATGGATGATGTTGAAGGCGCCCGAGACTTGCTGGATGAGGTAATGAAAGAGGGCAGTCCAAATCAACGCCAGACTGCCGAGCAATTGCTGGCGAGTTTGCGTTAGGATTAAACGCTATACGCAAGGCCGGGCTAGCCCCGGCTTTTTTGCGGGTAATGTGAATCGCATCGATAAGGGAAAGAATATGATGACCGATTTGTTTGTTTTATTTGGCTAAAATCTGAAAGCAAACAGCGCGTTATCAACACACTGGTTAAATGCACCCATTGACTAAAATCATTCTGTTCATTTTAACTTTGTTGCTATGCAGCATGGTTAAAGCCCATCTTTTGGTATTCATAGCACTGCCACTATGCATTGTTGTGTTAATTAAGAACAGACATTTCTTGATACTGCTGCTGCGCATGCGCTGGCTATTTCTGTCGATATTGTTGGTTTACGCTTTCAGCACACCAGGTGAGTTAGTCCCATTTTTACCGTTAAGCATAGCACCCACATACGATGGTTTTTTGCTAGGCGCAGCGCAGCTGGCACGTTTATTAGTTGCATTGGCAATGCTGAATTTATTGCTGAATGACAGCTCTAAACAGGACTTGATTGCAGGCATATATTTATGTTTGCTTCCGTTTCGATATTTGGGTCTTAATGTATCCAGATTTGCAGCAAGGTTGATGTTGACGCTGCATTATGTGGAAACCATTGCAGAGCAAAAAAATCAGAAACTTAGCTTTGCTACTTTGCATCAGGCGCTTGATCAACAGCCGGATGCGGCGATTTCAAGCCTGAGCTTAAACGATGAGCCGTTAAGCTATTTGGATAAAATAGTGTTGCTGATAGCGCTGCTATTGTTGCTATGGCTGTCGTTGGGGATTTGAAGTGAAAATTGCGCTTGGCTTAACTTATGATGGTGCCTTTTTCTGCGGCTGGCAAAGCCAGCCTAGCCGATGTGGGGTTCAAGATGCGTTGGAATCTGCGCTAGCTGAAATTGCACAACATGAAGTGCGTGTTCATGCTGCGGGACGCACCGACACAGGTGTACATGCACTGGGGCAAGTGGTGCACTTTGAGACAAATACAGAACGGCCAATGACCGCCTGGGTGCGCGGTGTCAACGCTCATTTGCCGGCGAGTCTCAGGGTGTATTGGGCATGTGAAGTATCAGAAGATTTTCATGCCAGATTTTCTGCGTTTAGTCGCAGTTATCAATATCTGCTCTATAACGCACCGGTAGCGTCTGCAGTGATGGCCAATAAATCTGGTTGGTTTCATTTGCCGCTCGATTATGCTTCCATGCAATCTGCGATTAGGTATTTAGAAGGGGAGCATGATTTCAGCGCGTTTCGCGCATCTGAATGTCAAGCGAAATCTCCGGTGCGAACGATTACTGACGCAAGCATTCAAGCAGTGGGGAATTATTTCATTTTTTCATTTACGGCGAATGCGTTTTTGCAGCATCAAGTTAGAAACATGATAGGTGCGCTGGTATATGTAGGCAAGGGCAGTCATGCACCCGAATATATTAAAACGCTGTTGGAAGCGCGAGACAGAACAATATCGCCGCCCACATTTTCGCCCAATGGGCTGTATCTGACTGGCGTGCGCTATGATCAGAAATTTGCTTTACCTGAATTAGATTTGCATGCCTTGCGTATACTCATTTAGCGTTACAATGCTAGTGAGTTTGAGCAGTGTAATTTTGATGAATATTTAACGGACTTGAATGTTGGGAGCCAGTTTGAGCGCCAGTTTTAGAACCAGAGTTAAAATCTGCGGCATTACCCGCATTGAAGATGCACTCAGTGCCGTTGAGTTGGGTGCTGATGCGATTGGCCTCGTTTTTTATGCGCCAAGTCCGCGCAACGTCAGTATTGAACAAGCTGCAGCCATTGCAGCTGCAGTTCCGGCTTTTGTGAGTGTGGTAGGTTTGTTTGTCAATGCAGAGGCGCACTTTGTGCGGAGCGTAGTATCCCAAGTCGGACTTGATTTATTGCAGTTTCATGGTGATGAGAGGCCCGAAGATTGTGCACAATTTCAGTTGCCATTTATCAAGGCAATTCGCGTCAAGAACGATACAAATTTGATACAATGTGCGCAGGATTTTTCTGCGGCAAAGGCGCTGTTGCTAGACACTTATACAGAAGGTGTCGCAGGTGGTACCGGGCACGTATTTGATTGGGGTTTAATTCCTCAGCGATTAGCTAAACCGATTGTTCTGGCAGGTGGTTTAACCCAGCATAATGTGGCGCAGGCTATTACACAAGTCAGACCGTATGCAGTAGATGTCAGTGGCGGCGTGGAAATCTCAAAAGGCATTAAATGTGCGGAAAAGATAGCCGCATTCATGCAGCAGGTAAGTCAATCATCAATCTGTAAATAAACAGATACGCAAGTTTTTTGGAGAGTGAATAATGCAGTTATATGATATGCCGGATGCACGCGGCCACTTTGGTCAGTTCGGTGGTACTTTTGTCGCTGAAACCCTGGTTGAGGCCTTGGATGAGCTACGCGTCATGTACGATAAGTATCGGCATGACCCCGATTTCCTCGCTGAATTTGCGTATGACTTGAAGCATTTTGTTGGTAGACCAAGTCCGATCTATCACGCCAAACGTCTTTCAGATAAAGTCGGCGGTGCGCAGATTTATTTGAAACGTGAGGATCTGAATCATACTGGCGCACACAAAATCAACAACACGATTGGTCAGGCATTGCTGGCAAAACGCATGGGTAAGCCGCGTGTGATTGCAGAAACTGGTGCCGGCCAGCATGGCGTGGCAACAGCTACGATTGCAGCGCGTCTTGGTTTGGAATGCGTGGTGTATATGGGCAGCGAAGACGTTAAACGTCAGGCGCCTAACGTGTTTAGAATGAAACTGCTAGGCGCGACAGTAGTGCCGGTTGAAAGTGGATCCAAAACCCTTAAAGACGCATTGAACGAAGCGATGCGTGACTGGGTGACGAATGTACATAATACCTTTTATATCATCGGCACTGTTGCGGGTCCGCACCCGTATCCAATGATGGTGCGTGACTTTCAGGCGGTGGTTGGCGTTGAAGCAAAAGTGCAAATGATGGAAATGGTTAATCGTCAGCCGGATGCGGTCGTAGCCTGTGTAGGTGGTGGTTCTAATGCGATGGGAATTTTTTATCCTTACATTGATGTGCCTAATGTGCGTTTGATTGGCGTAGAGGCAGCAGGACACGGTATAGAAACCGGCATGCATGCTGCGCCGCTCACCGCAAATAGCCCGGTGGGTGTTTTGCACGGTAACCGTACTTACCTCATGCAGGATGCAGACGGGCAAATTATTGAAACCCATTCTGTTTCTGCCGGCTTGGACTATCCGGGTGTAGGCCCTGAGCATGCATGGCTGAAAGACATCAAGCGTGCGGAGTATGTGGCGATTACAGACGATGAAGCGATGGCGGCATTTCATAATCTATGTCGAACCGAAGGCATTATTCCCGCTCTGGAGTCGAGCCATGCATTAGCTTATGCTGAAAAATTAGCTAGAACCATGAGTAAGGATCAAATCGTATTGGTGAATTTGTCTGGTCGTGGCGACAAAGATATCAATACTGTTGCCAAACTTGCCAACATTACTTTATAAATCTACATAACAAAAACTTAATATGTCTCGCATTCAATCCACTTTCGCAACGCTCAAACAGCAAGGCAAAACGGCCTTGATTCCCTATATCACTGCGGGCGATCCGCACCCCAAGCATACGGTTAACCTCATGCATACCCTAGTGAAGCATGGCGCGGATATGATAGAACTGGGAGTGCCGTTTTCTGATCCGATGGCCGATGGCCCAGTGATTCAGCGTGCTAGTGAACGTGCGTTGCTGCACAAAGTTGGTTTAACTGCCGTATTGGATATGGTGAAAGAGTTTCGAAAGTCTGACTCCAAAACACCTATCATTTTAATGGGCTATGCTAACCCGATTGAGGCGATTGGTGCCACTGTGTTTGCGGATAGGGCAAAAGCCGCTGACGTAGATGGTGTTATTACCGTGGATTATCCACCTGAAGAGTGTGGTGATTTCGTGAAAGCACTGCGCGAACGTGGTATTGATCCCGTGTTTCTGCTCTCACCAACCACTGAACCCAAGCGAGTCGATCTGATTGTCGGGCAGGCAAGTGGTTTTGTCTATTATGTTTCTTTAAAAGGCGTGACCGGTGCTGCCAATTTGAATATCGACGAAGTTTCGCAGCGAGTCGCATCTATTCGTACGCAAACGCAGCTGCCGGTAGGGGTGGGCTTTGGTATTCGTGATGCCGCTACAGCTAGAGCGACAGCGGAAATCGCTGATGCCGTTGTTGTTGGCAGTCGCATGGTACAGGCAATTGAGGCTTCGAACGATGATAATCTGCTGGAAAATGCCGCAGCCTTAATGCAAGAATTGAAAACAGCCGTTGATGCTGTTAAGAAATAGGAGAGGTTTTCCATGGGTTGGTTAAATAAATTACCGCAAAAGATTAAACGTGTTGTAGGGCCTGACAAGAAATCAGTGCCTGAAGGTTTATGGATTAAATGTCCGGCATGTCAATCAGTGCTCTACAAAAAAGACTTGGAAGATAATGCCGAAGTTTGTCCTAAATGTGGTCATCATAGCCGCATCGGAGCACGGGCACGTATTACACAGTTATTGGATGCAGAAGGCCAATTTGAAATCGGTGCAGAAGTTCAGCCTATCGATCCATTGAAGTTCAAAGACAGCAAAAGTTATGCTGAGCGTATTAAAGAGTCACAAAAAGCGGTGAACGAGAAAGACGCTTTGATCGTGATGCAAGGAGCTATTAAAGGCGTGCCCACAGTTGTGGCGGCGTTTGAGTTCAAATACATGGGCGGCTCCATGGGTTCTGTGGTTGGCGAGCGTTTTGTGCGTGGCGTCCAAACCGCAATTGATAACAAAATGGCATTTATCTGTATTTCAGCCAGTGGCGGCGCCCGCATGCAGGAAGGTTTACTGTCATTGATGCAGATGGCTAAAACCAGTGCTGCGCTTACGCAATTGAGTAATGCCGGTTTGCCTTATATTTCAGTCCTGACTGACCCAACGATGGGTGGTGTTTCAGCAAGTTTTGCCATGTTGGGTGACATTATCGTGGCGGAGCCGCAAGCACTGATTGGCTTTGCGGGCCCCAGAGTGATTGAGCAAACAGTTCGAGAAACGCTACCCGATGGCTTTCAGCGCGCTGAATTTTTGCTTGAACACGGCGCAATTGATCTAATTATAGATCGTCGTGAAATGCGCGATCATCTGGCTGTTATTTTGGCTAGTTTGATGCGTTTGCCTGCTGCTGCTTAGTCATTCAGAGGTCTTTTTGAGTAAGTTTTCAGGTTGGATGCATGACTGAAACCCCGGCATTCAATGCTGCTAACAAAGACTTGGCTGCATGGTTGAGTTATATTGAGCAGCTGCACCCCAAGTCCATTTCCATGGGCTTGGAACGTATCAATGTTGTCATTCGTCGTCTTAATTTGGCGCCAGCTTTCAAAATTATTACCGTGGCTGGCACAAATGGTAAAGGCTCGACTTGCGCGATGTTGTCACAGATTTATCAGGAAGCCGGTTACCGCGTTGCTTGCTATACATCTCCTCACTTATTACGCTACAACGAACGTGTGCGTATCAATGGTTTAGAAGCTTCAGACTCTGACTTGTGTCAGGCTTTTGCTGCGGTCGAAATGGCAAGGTGCCGCAACTCAGTTGATGAAGAGGTTTCGCTGACCTATTTTGAATTTGGCACATTAGCGGCCATGTGGCATTTTTGCCAGCAAAAAATCGAGATAGCTGTGCTTGAGATTGGCTTGGGAGGTAGGCTGGATGCGGTGAATGCTTTTGAACCGGATTGTGCTATTGTCACCAGTGTGGATCTTGATCATCAGGAGTTCTTGGGCAATACGCGAGAAAGTATAGGCGCTGAAAAAGCAGGCGTGTATAGAACAGGAGTTGCTGCGATATGTGGTGACTTTAACCCACCGGAGACACTTATCAGTCATGCGCAGAACATTCAGGCTGAGTTTCAACTGATTAACCATGAGTTTTCCTATGTCGCGTTCCATGACAGTTGGCAATTTATCAACGCAGGCTGTCCTCGCTACCGGTTGCCTTTGCCTGCGCTTGCTGGGGAGTACCAGCTCGCCAACGCAGCATGTGCGCTTGCTGCAGTAGACGCATTGCAGCATGTACTACCGGTAGAAGAAAACACAATTGCCACGGCATTGATGAAGGTAAAACTGAGTGGTCGCTTTCAGACCGTGTCAATGACGCCGAGGTTGATCTTGGATGTCGCACATAACCCTCATGCAGCAGCGGCGCTTGCAAAAAATCTTAAAGCGCATAAAGTACAAGGAAAATCAAAAACTTATGCTGTATTTTCTATGTTGGCAGATAAGGATATTCCTGGCGTGGTGAATGAAGTAAAGCATGAAATTGATGTCTGGTATGTGGCTGCAATTCAGCATCCACGCAGCGCGAGTCTATCGGATTTGGTCGGCAGCATATTATCTGTATTGCCGCAGGCGAATATTAAAACTTTTGACTCAATAGCGCTGGCGTGTGAGCATGCACAAAACGATATTCAAGCCTGTTTAGATGCTAGTGAAAATGATAAAATAATTGCCTTCGGCTCTTTCTTCTCCGTTTCTGACGTGATGCAGTACTTGAATGCGCATGCGGCGATTAATTTTTAAGGAAGCAGTTAATGCCACCTGATTCACAAAATGAGCAAGAACTAATGCTCAAAAAAAGGGCTAGGCGCCGTTTGGTTGGTGCGGTAGCGCTTGTTTTGCTGATGATTATTCTTTTGCCGCAAGTGCTGCAAGACAGGGCGGTGCTGGCTCAGCAGGATCCTATAAAAATCGTGATGCAGGATAACGTGAATTCAGCCGTTATCGATGCCCCGGCGGTCAATCATTCAACGACCCCTGAAACAGCAGCAGTGGTAACTGATCAGAGCGCGATGAATGATGCACCTGCGCAAGCTTTGCCAGAGTTACAGACTCCGCCTGAGCAGGCGCCAATTGCTGATGTCGCAGCAGTCAAACCAAATATATCAGAAACGAAAACCAACACTGCCAAGCTTGCGGAACCGTCTGTTGAAACCCCCGCCGTTCAAGCGCCTACCGTTCAAGCCAGTGAATTGTTTACGGTTCAAGTCGGTGTTTATTCAGATGCGGCAAATGTTAAGCGCTTGCAAGAGCAGTTAAAACAGGCTGGTTTTGTGACCAAAACTGAAAAAATTAAAACCGCCAAAGGTGAATCTATCAGATTGAGAGCAGGCAGCTATTCAAACAGACAGGATGCAATGCTGGCGTTGGCTAAAATCAAAGACTTGGGTTTACCCGGTATGGTGGTAAGTCAATAAGTTGAATGATAGGGGATGCGATGACCGCTTTTGATTACACTGTACTTGCGATACTTGGTTTATCAATCATATTCAGTGTGATGCGTGGGCTGGTGAAAGAAGTGCTATCGATTCTGGCTTGGTTTGTAGCGTTTTATGTAGGCAGAACTTACACGGAGCAGATGTTGCCGTTGATGCCAGCTGATATTCCTTCTGAATCACTGCGCACATTGGCAGCGTTTTTGGTGCTGTTTCTAGCAACCCTATTATTGTCAACATTATTGGCCATTGCAATTTCGGCAATTTTTAAAAAAATTGGGTTGGGTTGGTTAAACCGGTTATTGGGGGCTGTATTTGGTGCTTTTCGTGGCGTATTGGTGGTCTGTATTTTGGTGTTGTTGGCAGGTATGACAGAAATTCCTAAAGATGCACGTTGGAAAAATGCTATGTTTAGTGCACCGATAGAAGCGTTGGTTGTGAGCATGTTGCCTTGGTTACCTGAGGGTATCAGCAAGCATGTCAAATACGATTAATAAGATTTGTACAGATAGAAATTCATCAGTTAAGGTTTATACATGTGTGGAATTATAGGTATCGTTGGTAAAAATCCAGTCAATCAGCTGCTGTATGATGGCTTGCTGGTGCTGCAGCACAGAGGTCAGGATGCTGCCGGTATCGTGACGTGTGATGGCAATACATTTTTTATGCATAAAAATAATGGCCTGGTGAAAGATGTTTTTCAGACTCGCCATATGCGTAATCTAGTCGGAAATTCCGGTATCGCGCATGTGCGATATCCAACTGCAGGCTCATCTAACGCCGCAGAAGCACAACCTTTTTATGTTAACTCCCCGTTTGGTATCGTGCTCGGTCACAATGGCAATCTCACGAATTCGGAGCAGTTGAAATCTGAAATGTTCCGTCAGGATTTGCGTCATATCAACACCAGTTCGGACTCAGAAGTGCTGCTCAATGTGCTGGCACATGAAATTGAAAAAACTTCACGTAATGCAGTACTCAACACCGATATGGCATTTGATGCGGTGGCAGCTGTGCATAAACGCTGTAAAGGCGCATATGCAGTTGTGGCCATGATTGCCAACTTTGGCTTGTTGGCATTCCGTGACCCAAACGGTATTCGTCCGTTAGTAATCGGTAAAGCCGAAACTGAAAAAGGCACTGAATATATGGTTGCATCAGAAAGCGTGGCGATTGATGTACTGGGCTTCCAGGTGGTGCGTGATGTGGAGCCAGGTGAAGCGGTATTTATTGATATGGATGGCAACTTCTATTCACGTCAGTGTTCCGATATCGCAAAACTCAACCCGTGTATTTTTGAATATGTTTATCTGGCACGTCCAGATTCCGTGATTGATGGTGTTTCAGTCTACCAAACTCGTTTGGACATGGGCAAAAGCCTTGCTGATAAAATCAAACGTGAATGGGCTGACAAGAAAATCGATGTGGTGATTCCAATTCCAGATACCAGCCGTCCCAGTGCACTCCAGGTCGGTTTGGCTTTAGGGCTGGATTATCGCGAAGGCTTCATTAAAAATCGTTACATTGGTCGCACGTTTATTATGCCGGGCCAGGCCTTGCGTAAAAAATCTGTGCGTCAGAAACTCAACCCGATTGGCATTGAGTTCAAAGGTAAAAATGTACTGCTGGTAGATGACTCTATTGTGCGCGGCACCACTTCGCAGCAGATTGTTCAAATGGCCAGAGATGCAGGTGCCAACAAGGTTTATTTTGCTTCTGCAGCACCACCTGTGCGATTCCCTAATGTGTATGGCATTGATATGCCAAGTCGTGATGAGTTGCTGGCTACCGGTCGCAGTGATGAAGAAATATGTAAGGAAATTGGCGCAGACGCATTGATTTATCAGGATTTGGATGCCTTAATCAAAGACGTTAAGTTCAGAAACCCTAAAATTAAAGATTTTGACTGTTCCTGCTTTGATGGCAAGTATGTCACTGGTGATATTACCGAGGCTTACCTGGCAAAAATTGAATCCATGCGTGCAGATGGTAAAAAAAATACCAAGCCCGCCAACTCAATCACTCAGCTGGATTTAAATCTGGTCAATAGCAATGAGCTGGAATTAGAAGAGCGAGCCTAATCATTTCAATGTTCATGTGCTTGACCTGAGTCTTGCATAGGGATAACATGAAATTGCGCTGATTTGAGTTTGCCAACTTTAAACAAGGCCACACTCAGCTTGCGGGCGCATTATAAATGCAGCTAAAGCGAGTAAAAAAGACCCGTTTTAGCTTAGTGCTATGACGGGTTTTTTATTATCCGCACATTCAAAAAATGAAATTGAAAAAATGAAGTTAAAAAAAGACGTTGAAAATATTATGTTGAGAATACTATGAATAACACACCATTCCACACAGAAACATTGGCGGTTCGGGCGGGTACTGAAACGACCGAATACGGCGAAAATTCTGAAGCGCTGTTTTTAAACTCCAGTTTTAGGTTTGAGAATGCGGCACAGGCGGCAGCAAGATTTGGCGGCACAGAACCTGGCAATATCTACTCACGCTTTACTAACCCTACGGTGACCATGTTTCAGAACAAGCTGGCGGCACTAGAGGGGGCAGAGCAGTGCGTAGCGACCTCAAGTGGGATGTCTGCGATTTTGGCATGTGTGATGGGCATTTGTTCCGCTGGCGACCACGTAGTGGCTTCGCGTAGTATCTTCGGTACCAGTGTGCAGTTGTTTGGCAATATTATGAAACGCTGGGGTCTGGACGTGACTTTCGTTTCATTGACGGACGCAGCAGAATGGCAGGCGGCAGTGACCACCAAAACCAAGCTGTTTTTTGTGGAAACGCCTTCGAATCCGTTAACAGAAGTCTGCGACATACAACTGATGGCGGATATCGCTCATAAAGCCGGCGCGTATTTAGTTGTGGATAATTGTTTTTGCACTCCTGCGATTCAGCGTCCGCTAGACTTGGGCGCAGATATTGTTATTCATTCAGCGACCAAATATATTGATGGGCAGGGTAGGTGTTTGGGGGGTGCTGTATTGGGATCAAAAGCGCTCATGGAGCCTGTATATGGTTTTCTGCGAACAGCAGGCGTTACTATGAGTGCATTTAATGCTTGGGTATTTTTGAAAGGCTTGGAAACATTGCTGGTTCGTATGGAAGCCCATGCGAAAAATGCTTTGGCGCTTGCAACCTGGCTAGAATCACAGCCGCAAGTCGCGCGCGTACACTATCCGGGCTTAAAGTCACACCCACAACATAATTTGGCGATGCGTCAGCAATCAAGCGGTGGCGGTATCGTCACGTTTGAAGTAAAACCTAAGCCAGGGCAAACTGCACAAGAGGCAGCCTGGGCATTGATCGATGCTACACGATTGATTTCAATTACTGCAAATCTGGGTGATGCAAAAAGTACCATTACACATCCTGCCACCACCACACATAGTCGCGTGACAGCTGAGGCGCGTGCGGCAGCCGGCATTAGTGATGGCTTGGTGAGGATTGCGGTAGGTTTGGAGCATATTGAAGACTTAAAAGCAGACTTGGCTTTATTGACTCAATAGATTTCGCTGAATTAGTAACGCTCAATCACTTAAAGGCGTTAAAAAAACTTGATGGCTTTGGTGAAGTCGGTGATATTTCACTGGCTTTCCAAAGCCTTTATTTTTAGAGTGAAATTCACAATAAATTTGCAAATAAAACAATGCCAAAAGTATGGTCGAGAGGGTTATTTTATGCGGTAATCATGCTAGAATTTACTCATTATAAAAACCACTAAAAGTCAGTCAAAATATGGATCAATTCGCTAAAGAAACCCTGCCGATTAGTTTAGAAGATGAAATGCGCCGCTCTTACCTAGATTACGCCATGAGCGTGATTGTGGGGCGTGCATTGCCAGATGTGCGAGATGGCTTGAAGCCAGTGCATCGTCGTGTTTTATATGCGATGCATGAATTATCCAATGACTATAATAAGCCTTACAAAAAATCTGCCCGTATCGTAGGTGATGTCATCGGTAAGTATCACCCGCATGGCGATACTGCGGTATATGACACCATCGTGCGTATGGCGCAGGATTTTTCGCTGCGTTACATGCTGGTAGATGGCCAAGGTAACTTTGGTTCTGTGGATGGCGACAATGCTGCTGCGATGCGTTACACCGAAATCCGCATGGCTAAAATTGCGCATGAGCTGTTGGCCGATATCGACAAGGAGACTGTAGACTTCGGCCCTAACTACGACGGTTCAGAGAATGAGCCGCTCATTATGCCGGCACGCATTCCTAATTTGCTGATTAACGGCAGCTCCGGCATTGCTGTGGGCATGGCCACCAATATCCCGCCGCACAACCTGAATGAAGTGCTGAATGCCTGTTTTGCGTTGTTGAAAAATCCTGAAACGACGGTTGAAGAATTGATTGATTTAGTACCTGCCCCTGACTTTCCGACTGCGGGCATTATTTACGGCACCACGGGCGTTAAAGAAGGCTATCGCACAGGCCGTGGCCGTGTGGTGATGCGTGGGCGCACGCATTTTGAAGATATGGATAAGGGCGGTCGTCAGGCGATTATCATTGACGAGCTGCCTTACCAAGTCAATAAAAAATCCCTGATAGAAAAAATCGCAGAGCTGGTCAATGAGAAGAAAATCGAGGGTATCTCTGACCTGCGTGACGAGTCTGATAAATCCGGTATGCGCGTAGTGATTGAGCTGAAACGCGGTGAAGTGCCGGAAGTTGTGCTGAATAATCTGTATAAACAAACCCAGCTGCAAGACACTTTTGGTATGAATATGGTGGCATTGCTTGATGGTCAGCCGCGTCTGCTCAACTTGAAGCAGATGCTGGAGGCTTTCTTGCGTCATCGCCGCGAGGTGGTGACACGCCGTACTGTGTACGAACTGCGTAAGGCGCGTGAGCGTGGCCATGTGTTAGAAGGCTTGGCAGTGGCACTGGCGAATGTGGATGATATGATTGCCATCATCAAGGCAGCGCCAACGCCTCCGGAAGCGAAAAAAGACTTGATGGCAAAAGCATGGCACTCACCCGTAGTGGAGGAGATGCTCAAGCGCGCCGCGATGGAAGCCTCACGCCCTGAAGGTTTAAGTGTTGATTTTGGTTTAACGCCCAATGGCTACAAACTGAGCGATGTGCAGGCACAGGAAATCCTGCAAATGCGTCTGCAACGTCTGACCGGACTTGAGCAAGACAAAATTGTCAACGAATACAAAGAGGTGATGGATGTGATTGCCGATTTGCTGGACATTCTGGCAAATGCATCACGTGTGACCACTATCATCACTGAAGAGCTGGAGGAAATTAAAAAGCAATTTGGTGATAAGCGTCGCAGCGAAATTGTGGCCAATGCGCAAGATTTGTCCTTGGAAGATTTGATTACACCGCAGGATGTGGTGGTGACCTTATCTCATACGGGTTACATCAAGTCACAGCCTTTGGATGAATATCGCGCGCAAAGACGTGGCGGTCGTGGCAAGCAGGCGGCGGCGACTAAAGAAGATGATTTTATCGACAAAATGTTTGTGGCTAACACACATGATTACATTCTGTGCTTCTCCAGCCGTGGTCGTGTTTACTGGTTGAAAGTGTATGAAGTGCCGCAAGGTAGTCGTGTTAGCCGTGGCAAACCGATTGTGAACTTGTTCCCCTTGGAAGAAGTCGAAAAAATCAATGCTATTCTGTCAGTCAAAGAGTTTGATGAAAATCGCTTTATCTTCATGGCGACGGCGCAAGGTACGGTAAAGAAAACCGCACTCACAGAATTCGCCAACCCGCGTAAATCCGGTATTATTGCCATCAATCTGGATGATGGTGATTACCTGATTGGCGCTGAAATCACCAATGGCAATAACGATATTGTGCTGGTGTCTGATGGTGGCAAAGCAGTGTGGTTTGATGAGGAAGAAGTGCGTCAGATGGGACGTGCAACTCGCGGTGTGCGCGGTATGAAGTTGGCCGCTAAACAGCAAGTGTTGTCATTGCTCATTGCGGAAGATGACAAGCAAACCGTGCTGGTAGCGACTGAAAATGGCTATGGTAAACGTACTGTATTGGCTGATTTCCGTCATTCAGGTCGCGGTACGCAAGGCGTGAAGGCTATTGCCGTGAGCGATCGTAATGGTCTGGTTGTGGCTGCCAAACTGGTGAATGATGAAGATGAAATTATGCTGATTACCACCGGTGGTGTATTGATACGTACCCGTGTTAAAGAAATTCGTGAGTTGGGTCGCGCGACACAAGGTGTGACGCTGATCAATCTGGGTGAAGGTGAGAAGCTGTCTGGGATTGAAAAAATTGTAGAAACAGATGACGATGATGGCGCTGAGTAAGTTTGGCCACATACATTCTGATTCTTAACACATAAGGTACAAGTAATACATGACACAAATTTATAATTTTTCTGCAGGCCCGGCAGTGCTACCCAAAACAGTATTGCAGCGCGCGCAGGCAGAAATGCTGGACTGGCATGGTTCAGGCATGAGTGTGATGGAAATGTCGCATCGCGGTAAAGAGTTCACCAGTATTCTGGAGAAAACTGAATCTGATTTGCGTAAGCTGCTTAACATTCCGCAAAACTACAAAGTACTGTTTTTACAGGGCGGAGCCATCGCTGAAAACGCCATGATTCCTTTGAATCTGCTGAACGGCGGTGAAGCAGATTATGTGGTGACCGGTGCATGGTCCAAGCGCAGTGTTGAGGATGCAGCGGCCTATGGCAAAATCAATGTGGCTGCCAGCAGTGAAGCTGATAAGTTTACCAATGTACCTGCTTATGCGGATTGGAAGCTGAACCAAAAAGCCTCTTATCTGCATATCTGCACCAATGAAACCATTCATGGCGTTGAGTTTGACAGCTTGCCTGAGGCAGGCAATGTGCCTATTGTCGCCGACATGTCCTCGCATATTTTGTCTCGCAGCATTGACGTTACAAAATATGGTGTGATTTACGGCGGTGCTCAGAAAAACATAGGTCCGGCAGGCTTGTGTATCGTGATTGTACGTGAGGACTTGCTGGGTAAAGCTTCGCCATTGACTCCGGCGGTATTTAACTGGAAAACACAGGCGGAAAATCAATCCATGATTAATACCCCGCCAACGTACAGTATTTATATCGCAGGTTTGGTATTTGAGTGGTTGTTGGCGCAGGGGGGTGTTGCTGCGATTGAACAGGTGAACATTGCTAAAGCAAAATTATTGTATGACTATATCGACAGCACCGATTTTTATGAAAATCATGTAGCCGTCAATAATCGGTCACGCATGAATATACCGTTTTTTTTGAAAGACGCTTCGCTTAACGATGCCTTCCTTAAAGGTGCGGAATCTAATGGTTTGCTTCAGTTAAAAGGTCACCGCATGGTGGGTGGTATGCGTGCCTCGATTTATAACGCCATGCCGATAGAAGGTGTGCAGGCATTGGTCAATTATATGAAAGCATTTGAAAGCGCACATTAAATGTCAGATCAGTTGAAACAGCATCGCGATCAAATTGACGCAATCGATACCCAGATTCTCAAGCTTGTGAACGATAGAGCCACGCATGCGCGTCACATCGGTGAACTGAAAGATGATGGCGTGATTTATCGCCCTGAGCGTGAGGCACAGGTTTTGAGACGTTTGACGGAACTGAATCAAGGCCCGCTCCCGGCGGAATCTGTCACCAATATCTTTCGCGCGATTATGGCCAATTGCCGTGCGTTGGAAAAAGAACTTACTGTGGCATTTCTTGGTCCATTGGGTACCTATAGCGAAGAGGCCGCACTCAAACAGTTTGGTCAGGGCAGAAGCGCTGTGGTATGTGGCTCAATTGATGAAGTATTTCGTACTGTTGAAGCTGGTCAAGCTGACTATGGCATCGTGCCGGTAGAAAACTCCAATGAAGGTGCGGTTGGTTTAACATTGGATTTGCTGCTTAGCAGTCCATTGAAAATCTGTGGCGAAGTGACCATCCCGGTGCATCACTGCCTGCTTTCTGCGCAGTCTGATATCAGCAAGATTCGGCATATTTTTTCGCATGCACAATCATTATCGCAGTGTCATGAGTGGCTTAATCGTGTGCTGCCGAATGTGACACGTGAAGCAGTGGTGAGCAATGCTATGGCAGCGCAGATGGCGCATGATCTAGTGACAACGGAAAACACGCCTGTGGCTGCAATTGCGAGTAAGCGCGCCGCTGAGTTATTTAACTTGAACGTGCTGGCTGAAAATATCGAGGATGATCCTAAAAATACTACACGCTTTTTAGTGATTTCCAAGCATGATGTAGCTGCCTCTGGCCAGGATAAAACTTCATTGGTGATGGCTACCAAAAATCAGCCAGGCGCAATTTTAGCTTTGCTCTCACCGCTTGCTGAACACGGGGTGAGTATGACCAAACTTGAATCTCGCCCTTCAAAAGTTGGCATGTGGGAATACGTGTTTTACGTGGATATTGAAGGCCATATTCAAGATATCAATGTGGCCACAGCATTAAAAGAAATTGAAACGCGTGCGTCGTATTTCAAATATCTAGGTTCTTATCCGCAGGCCATGATTTAAGATTCTCTGTATCACTTAATTGCTTTTTAATTTGCTGATTTAACAACCATCGTGACTATACAAGCCCCTGAATATATTCAAAAAATCGCACCTTATCAAGGTGGAAAACCGATTACCGAGCTGGCCCGTGAAATGGGGCTGCAGGTGAATGATATTGTGAAACTGGCTTCTAATGAAAATCCTTTAGGTATCAGTCCTAAGGCCGAGTTTGCGATTCAAGAAGCGATATTAGAGATTGCCCGCTATCCGGACGGCAATAGCTATGCCTTGCGCGACCTAGTGAGTCAGAAGTTTGGTGTAACGCATCAGCAGATTGTATTTGGCAATGGCTCTAACGACATTTTGGAACTGGCGGCACGTGCATTTTTGACACCGGGCAGTGAAACGGTGTATTCACAACATGCCTTTGCCGTTTATCCTTTGGTAACGCAAGCCACAGGTGCGAAGGGTGTGGTAGTTCCTGCCATTGATTATGGCCATGACCTCAATGCTATGCTGCAGGCTATCACCTCAAGCACCCGCATTGTATTTATCGCTAACCCGAATAATCCTACCGGTACTCTGCTTAATAAAGATGCGCTGCATGACTTTCTGAAGCAAGTGCCAGCTCATGTGCTGGTGGTTTTGGATGAAGCTTACGATGAATATCTGCCGGCTGACCTTAAATCTGTCGCAATCGGCTGGCTATCTGAATTCCCAACTCTACTGATTTCACGCACTATGTCTAAAGCTTATGGTTTGGCCGGTCTGCGCATAGGGTTTGGTCTTTGTCATCCTGGTGTGGCAGATATGATGAATCGTGTGCGCCAGCCATTTAACGTGAATAACGTGGCACAAGCGGCGGCCATTGCCTCCTTGCAGGATGACGATTTTGTTGCCCGTAGTTATGCTTTAAATCAAGCTGGCATGGTGCAGCTGACACAGGGATTCGATAAGCTTGGTCTAAACTATATTCCGTCTTATGCCAATTTTGTCAGTGTCAAAGTTGGCAATGCTGCTGAGATTAATCAGCAGCTGCTGAAAAAAGGTGTGATTGTGCGACCAGTGGCCAATTATGAAATGCCAGAATATCTGCGCGTAAGCATTGGTTTGTTTACGGAAAATGCCAAATTCCTCTCAGTATTAGAAGAGATTCTTCACACCTAGGATGATTTTTGACAGGCCTGCATCATGAATTTACTTAGTAGTTATACCGTAACTTAGCGGTGTCGCTTGCAGGCCTGCTGGCGCAAAATTCATCTCACGTTACAAGCCATTGTGACGCAATAACTAACAATTAATCTTAAGGAGTATGATTATGTGGACAACACCAGCAGCTACTGAAATGCGTTTCGGTTTCGAAGTAACAATGTACGTAATGAACAAGTAATTTGTAATTATGTTCAGAAAAGGCTGGCACAAGTCAGCCTTTTTTTATAAAAAGCTTTCTTAAAGTCTTCGGGTAGGCTGTTTATAAAAAATATTCAACACTGTTTTTTTAGAATTGTAGAACAATATGCATATACATGTATTAGGTGCCGGCGCCGGTGGTGGCTTTCCTCAATGGAACTGTAATTGTCCGAATTGTGATGGTCTACGTAAAGGCACCATCAAGGCTACCAAGCGTACGCAATCTTCGATATGCGTGAGCAGTGATGGTGTGAATTGGGTGCTGTTTAACGCCTCACCTGATGTGTTACAGCAAATTCAGGAATTTGCACCTTTGCAGCCTGGACGTGCCATTCGTGATACAGGTATCCAGGCGATTATTTTGATTGATGCGCAGATTGACCACACCACAGGTTTATTCATGCTGCGCGAAGGCACCGTTAAACGTGAAATCTACTGTACTGATATGGTGTATGGTGATCTCACATCCGGCAATCAGATATTGAATATTCTCGGCCATTATTGCGGTGTTAATCACCACAATGTGCCGACTGACGGTAAAACCAGTTTCACCATTCCCAATGTGCCTAACCTTAAATTTACAGCAGTAGCACTTAAGAGCGCTGCACCGCCGTATTCTCCTCATCGTAATGACCCGCATCCGGGTGACACTATCGGTGTGCTGATTGAAGAAACCAGCACTGGTAAAAAATGCTGGTATTCACCGGGCCTGGCAGAGATTGAGCCACACCTTCCTGAACTCATGAATCAGGCCGACTGTATTATGGTGGATGGTACATTCTGGACTAATACCGAAATGATTGATATGGGCTTAATGACCAAGACTGCGCGCAGCATAGGCCACAACCCACAATCTGGTCCTGGTGGCATGATTGAAGAGTTGGATAAATTCGGCGACGTGCGCAAGGTTTTGATTCACATCAACAATACCAACCCAATTTTGCGTGAAGATTCGGCCGAACGTGCGATTCTGAACCAACACAAGATTGAAGTTGCCTATGACGGTATGGATATCATTTTATAAAAATCCAAAGCCTTAATCATGTGGCCTAATCTAGCCCGATCTGGTTTTAGATCTCAGGTTCGCTTGATTAAACTTTAATATTTAGGAGAGTGAGTAATGAGCAATAAGTTGGAACCATGGTCAAGAGAAGAATTTGAAGCCAACCTGCGTGAAAAAGGTAAAGGCTACCACATCAACCATCCGATTCATGTGCTGATGTATGAAGGCAAGTTGACGAAAGAGCAACTGCAGTGCTGGGTGGCGAATCGTTTTTATTATCAGATTATGATTCCGCAGAAAGATGCAGCGGTTCTTTCTAACTGTCCGGATGTTGAAGTCCGTCGCGGCTGGATTCATCGTATTACTGACCACGATGGTTATGATGATGTCGAAGGTGGCATTGAAGCTTGGGTGAAATTGGGTGAGGCAGTAGGTTTAACTCGCGAGCAGGTGACTTCCTTGGAAATGGTTAGCCCTGGTGTGCGTTTTGCGGTGGATGCTTATGTGAACTTTGCACGTCAGCGCCCATGGCAAGAGAGTGTATGCTCAAGCTTGACTGAATTATTTGCGCCACACATTCACCAGCAGCGCATCAGTTCATGGCCAACAATGTACCCTTGGGTCAAGGAAGAGGGCTTTATTTATTTCAAAAAACGCCTCACCGAAGCGCGTCGTGATGTAGAGCAAGGCCTAGATATTACTTTGGATTACTTCGGTGGAAGTCGAGAAATGCAGTTGCGTGCTTTGGATATTCTGCAATTCAAACTGGACGTATTGTGGGTGATTGCTGATGCGATTATGCTGGCATGCACCGAGGTGAAGGTAGAAGGTAGAGATTACCTACGCCAACCAGTCATCAAGTTCAGGTGATTTTAAATTTAGGTAATTTATGGATCAAACTATCAATCATTCTGATGTATTTGCGCTTGCGCTGCATCATCGCTTTCAATGGGAAGAGGCACAGAACAGCTACGTGATTCTGTTTCCTGAGGGTATGGTGAAACTGCATGGAGGTGCCGGTGAGGTGCTAAAACGTGTGAATGGCATAGCCAGCGTGGGTGACATCGTGACTGAATTAAAAGCGGCTTTCCCGGATGCCGAGAATATCGAAAAAGATATCATCGGCATGTTTGAGTTAGCATTTAGCAAAGCCTGGCTGCGTAAAGTTTAGGCTTTGATTGGGAAATCCTTGAGCATTTAGGAGTAACAAAATGACACAACCATCATTGGGTGAATCAGTAGTACAAAAGACAATTGCCGCACAGAATAACGGCGTTGCTGCAAATATTACGCAAACTCAGCCTTTGTGGCTGCTTGCAGAGGTCACATATCGCTGTCCTCTGCATTGTGCATTTTGTTACAACCCAACTGATTATGACAAGCACACGCAGAATGAGCTTACTACTGAGCAATGGATTCAGGCTTTACGTGATGCGCGTAAACTTGGCGCCTTGCAGCTTGGTATTTCAGGTGGTGAGCCGTTACTGCGTGATGATATCGAGGAAATTGTAGCGGAAGCGCACAAGCTGGGTTACTACAGCAACCTCATTACTTCTGGGGTAGGCCTGACTGAAAAACGTATTCAGGCGTTTAAAGAGGGCGGCTTGGATCATATCCAGCTGTCTATGCATGACATCACGGAAGAAATTAACAACTTCATTACCAACACCAAAACTTTTGAACTGAAGAAAAAAGTGGCAGCCATGATTAAAGGTCATGGTTACCCTATGGTGCTCAACGTGGTGATTCATCGCTACAACATTGGCCATATGAAAGAAATTCTGGAAATGGCCGATGCTTTAGGTGCTGAATATATTGAATTGGCGAATACCCAATATTATGGTTGGTCATTAGTCAATCGCAGTCAGCTCATGCCAACCCGTGAGCAAATTGATGAGGCCGAGCGTATTACCAATGAATTCCGCGAGAAGTCCGGTAGTAAGATGAAAATCTTCTTCGTGGTTCCTGACTATTACTCAGATCGTCCTAAGAAATGCATGAACGGTTGGGGTGAGGTATTTATGATTGTGACTGCAAATGGTGATGTATTACCTTGTCACTCAGCGCGCGTGCTGCCAAATATGCAGTTTCCGAACGTTAAAGATACCGACCTGGGCTGGAGTTGGAAAGAATCTCCAGCTTTCAACAAATATCGTGGCGATGCCTGGATGAAAGAACCATGCCGCACTTGCCCTGAAAAAGAGAAAGACTTGGCAGGCTGTCGCTGTCAGTCATTTCTGCTGACTGGCGATGCAGAAGCGGCCGATCCGGTATGCGCGATGTCACCGCATCATCATTTAATTGAACAAGCGATTATCGACGCGCAAAACCCGGTGATTGCAGCACAGCCTATTGTGTTCCGTAACGATAAAAACTCCAAAAAAATCATTGCAGGCGAACTGAACGATCGAACTGAGCAGTTCCACGCGCTTCCATGATGACAATTAAGATTTAACATGCCTTAATCTCAACAATTATGGTTAAATTGAACGCGCTGCTGATTTGCTTCAGCTGCGCGTTTTTGTTTAGGAATTCGATTTGAAAATTTCATCATCACCTTTGCTATTGTCCGTCGTGCTGGCTAGCCTTGCGGCGCTTGCGCCTTTTGCGATTGACACTTATCTGCCAGCTTTTCCAGTACTTGAAAATGATTTTCAGGCGACGCCCCTGCAGTTGCAGCAAAGCCTGACTTTTTATCTATTACCGTATGCGCTGATGACTTTATGGCATGGTGCAATTTCAGATTCGATTGGTCGTATTACCACCATTCAATGGGGATTGGGCGTATTTGTCATCGCCTCTATTGGCTGCGCTTTTGCAACCAATGTTGAGTCGCTATGGTTCTTCCGTGCTTTACAGGGCTTATCTGGCGGTGCAGGCAATGTGGTGGCGCGTGCGATGGTTCGTGACCTATTTTCAGGAGCACAGGCACAGCGCGTGATGGCCACGGTGCAGATGCTGTTCGGCATTGCGCCCGCTGTTGCGCCGATTATTGGCGGTTTTTTGCTGGGTATACACTGGCAGGCAATTTTCATTTTTCTGGCCATGTATGCAGGCTTTAGCTTGCTTGCAGCAATGAAGTATTTACCGGAAACCATGACTGTTGATAAACGTGTGCCTTTGTCTGCCAAGCAGGTAGTGAAAGATTACAAGCGCATCTTTAGCGATAGAGAATTTAATTTTGTGGTGTTCGCTTTGGGCGCTAATTTTGCTGGTTTTTTCGTATATGTGCTAGCCAGCCCCATGTTTTTGGTCAGACATTTGGGGCTGAGTGAACATCAGTTTGGCTGGATGTTTATTCCTACGGTGTGCGGCATGGTACTGGGTTCCTATTTCGCCAAGCGCGCAGCGGGTAAATATGCGCCCGGCAGATTGGTCAAGGTCGCCTACGTTTGGATGAGCCTAGTCGTGTCATTGAACCTTGCCGTGTGTTATTTTCTGCCGAATCAAGCAGTGTGGAATATCTTGCCGATTGCCTTGTTTAACGTCGGCATGGCGCTGGCAATGCCGATACTATCGCTCGCCGCATTAGATAGACATCCTAAAATTCGCGGCACCGCAGCTTCCGGTCAGGCTTTTATACAAATGCTGTTATCGACCGTTTCTGCAGGTTTAATCGTACCATTGATGTGGTTCTCGCCGTTTGGCTTAGCTTTGGCGATGGCGACTTACGTATTGTTTGGCTGGCTGATGGTACGCAACAGTCAGTTGTGGAAACAAAACTAAGCTGTGGCTATGCTGGCTTGTTGATGACTCATTTGATCATGATGCCAAAGTAGATAGACTCTGCAATCAAACTCCAGCTGATGATAGTCTGGCTCCATGTGTGCACAAAGCTGATAAAACGCTTTGTCATGTTCGCGTTCTTTTAAGTGCGCTAACTCATGCACCACAATCATGCGCAGAAACTCTGCCGGTGCTTGCTTGAAAAATGATGAAATTCTGATTTCTTTTTTGGCTTTGAGTTTGCCGCCTTGCACGCGCGAAATTGCAGTATTCAAGCCCAGTGCATGATATTCGATGCTTAAACGATTGTCGTAATGCACTTTATCCAGCACAGGTGCATTGCGCAGAAAGCGCTGTTTGAGGGTGTTGCAGTAATCGTAAAGCGCTTTGTCCGTTTGCACTTGGTGTGTATTTGGATAGCGTTGCTTGAGATATTCGCCCAGCAGGTTTTCATCGCGCAGTTGGCGAATCTTATCTTGCAGAGCAGCAGGGTAGTGCTGGAGATATTTAAGCGGTGCTGACATTAAAATAAAAAGGAGGCCAAAGCCTCCTTGTCGCTGTCACTGTTGATTATTCAATCAGCAGGTCGCGTTTGCCGGGTACGCCGTTCATGGCATCGGCATCTTCCAATGCTTCTTTACGTGAAGTAATCACCGGCCAGATTTTTGCCAGACGTGCATTCAATGCGATAAATTCCTGTTGGTCTTCAGGTACATCATCCTCGGCGAAAATCGCTTCGGCAGGGCATTCAGCCACACATAAAGTACAATCGATACACTCATCCGGGTTAATAGCCAGGAAGTTTGGACCTTCCACAAAGCAATCTACCGGGCACACATCTACGCAGTCGGTGTATTTACATTGAACGCAATTTTCGGTGACGACGTAAGTCATTTTTTAATCCTTTACAGCAATAATTGCCAAAACGTTATTTTATAAGAATTCTTGTTAATTTTCTTCTCTTTTGACACAAAAAAACCGCAGTGACAAGGCACATGAGCGCAAACAGTACACTTTAGTTTGGCAAGCGAGTGTAACGCAGGCAATGCGGATTTTTTGTATAAAAAGTCAGATTATCATGCCTGCGCCAACCGTATTATTGGTGGACTCATCAATAATAATAAATGCACCTGTGCTACGGTTATTCACATAGCTGTCCACCATCAGTGGCTGTGCCAATTTAAAGCTCATGCGCGCGATATCATTCATTTTTAAATCGGTGGCTGATTGCTGTTCCAGCGTGTTCACATCGATTTTATAGCTGATAGCCCCCACTTTTGCTTTGGATTCTCGCGTGGTGTGGCGCACGATGTAAGTGCGCGCAGGGGAAAGTGGTGTTTCTGAAAGCCAGCAAACATGGGCTTCAATCACTTTCACTGGCTCAATCAACTCAGATGACTTCACAATCATGTCGCCACGAGAAGTGTCGATTTCATCTTCCAGCAACAGGGTGACGCTCTGTTCGGTGGTGGCTGTCTGCAGTTTTTCTTCGCCCAGCTGAATCGCCTTCACTTTGGAAGTGTATCCATTCGGCAGTACTGTGACCTCATCACCAACGGCAATTTCTCCGGATTGAATGCGACCCATAAATCCACGGAAGTCATGCAGTTCAGGATTATCTGATGCATGAGGCCGGCAAACAAACTGTACCGGAAAACGGAATGGTTCTGCGTGCTCTGAATGTGCTGCAGGCGCGGCTTCGAGTATTTCCAATATGGTAGGGCCTTGGTACCAAGGCATATTCTCCAGACGGTCTACTAGCATGTCACCGTTCAGCGCAGACATCGGAATAAAGCTAATATCGTTGCCTTCTGCTGATTTACTTTGTGCTAAGCCAATTTCGTTCGCAAACGCCAGATAGTCCGCACAGATTTTGTCATATACCGCTTGGTCGTAATTCACCAAGTCCATCTTGTTCACTGCAACAACGATGTGCGGAATGCCTACCAAATGTGCCAGATAAGTATGGCGGCGCGTTTGTGTGAGTACGCCTTTACGCGCATCAATCAGAATAATCGCGAGGTTAGCAGTAGAAGCTGCAGTGACCATGTTGCGTGTGTACTGCTCATGACCGGGCGCGTCAGCGATGATGTATTTACGTGTGCCGGTGCTGAAATAGCGATAAGCCACATCAATGGTGATGCCTTGTTCGCGCTCGGCTTGCAGACCATCTGTGAGCAACGATAAATCAACCGCCTCCATGCCGCGTTTCTGCGAGGTGCGCTCAATTTGAGAGAGCGTATCCGCCAGAATCGTTTTAGTGTCGTAAAGCAGACGGCCAATCAGTGTGCTTTTACCATCATCCACGCTACCGCAGGTCATGAAGCGCAACAGGCTGTCGTTATGGTTGGAATCTTGGTGTGTTTGTGTGTTTGTCATATTTAAAAACTGTTTAACCGCCGATAAACGCCGATGAACGCCGATTAAGATTAATCACTTGTCCTGTCTATGTTTTTTCTTTGGTTTAATTAAGTCCCGATTCAAAATTTATAAATCACCGATGTTTTATCTGCGTTCATCGGCGTTTATCGGCGGTTAATAACTAAAAGTAACCCTCTTTTTTGCGTTGCTCCATACTTGCATCTGAAGTTTGGTCATCCAGACGCGTTGCGCCACGCTCTGTAATGGTCGTAGTGGCCGTTTCCAGCACGATTTTCGACACATTATCCGCATCACTGATCACAGGAGCGGTACAAGTAATGTCACCCACGGTTCTAAAGCGCACTTGCATGTTAATCACTTCTTCACCGGCCTTCGGCGGCATGATGGTTTCACCACTCGCCAGTGGTACGTTGACCGGCACAATTGCGCCATTTCGCATCACTACGTCACGCTGATGTGCGAAGTAGATGCTGGGTAGTTCCAGTTTTTCGCGCTCAATGTATTGCCAGACGTCCATTTCGGTCCAGTTGGAAATTGGGAAGGCGCGGATGTTTTCACCTTTGTGTGAGCGAGCGTTGTATAAATCCCACAGTTCAGGACGCTGGTTTTTAGGATCCCATTGGCCGAACTCGTCGCGAAAACTCATAATACGTTCCTTGGCACGCGCTTTTTCTTCATCGCGACGAGCTCCACCGATACAGCAGTCAAACCCAAACTCTTCAATGGCTTCCAGCAGAGTGACAGACTGATGCTTATTGCGAGGCTCATCAGGGGATTTCAGCACTACAGTACCGCGTTTCATAGAATCTTCTACAGAGCGCATAATCAGTCGTTCACCCAGCTCAGCCGCACGCTGATCACGGAAATTAATCACTTCTTGGTAGTTGTGGCCGGTATCAATGTGCATGAGCGGAAATGGGAATTTGCCGGGGCGAAAGGCTTTTTCAGCCAGACGTAGTATGCATAATGAATCTTTACCGCCTGAAAACAACAGCACAGGGTTAGAGCACTGACCCGCGACTTCGCGCAGGATGTAAATGGCTTCGGATTCCAGCCAATCCAAGTGAGATAAAGGTTGTTTAGTTGATGTTGTCATGTTAAAACCTAATATAGCCGCAGATGAAGGCTGATGAACGCAGATGTAATTCTATCTTGTTCATGTCTGTCATTTTTAGCTAGTTTTCAAATGTCTATTTTTAGTTGTTAATGTCTTGTTTTTATCTGTGTGTATCCACGTATAACTGTGGCTGATTATGATTTTTTCACATGCAAGCCGCATTCTTTGCTAGTTGGGTCTTCCCACCACCAGCGTCCGGCGCGAATATCTTCGCCCATGGCGACTGCACGTGTGCAGGGTGCGCAACCTATGCTCGGATAAAACTGGTCATGCAGTTTGTTGTATGGCACTTCGTGCAAGCGGATATAAGCCCAAACCTCTTTCTCAGTCCAATCACTCAAAGGATTGAATTTTTCTAAGCCATTTCCACTGTCGAACTCACGCGTTGGCAAGTTCACACGTGTGGCAGATTGTTCTGCACGCATGCCTGTCACCCAGGCTTTTTTGTTTTTCAACGCGCGCTGCAGTGGCTCTACTTTGCGCATAAAACAGCAGGCCTTGCGTAAGTCGATAGATTCATAAAAAGCGTTAATGCCATGGCTATTGACATAGTTTTCTACGGCATCAGATTTAGGAAAGTAGACCTTAAGCTTGGTGCTGTAGTGTTTTTCTACACTGGCCATTAAATCGTAAGTTTCAGCAGGCAGGCGACCGGTATCTAATGAAAAAATCTCAATGGGCAATGCCTGGTGCTGGTTTTCGTAATTCAGCAAAATATCGGTCAGTACCATGTCTTCCGCACCGAAGCTGTTGGCAAACGTCATGTTGCTTGCACCTAGTTCGGCGGCAGCATCGCTTAGCAATGTATGAACCATAGCTGATTTGCGTTTAACGCTGGCAACCAGCTCGTCGGTCAACGCTGGCTTGGTGGCAGGGTTGTTGGCGCCACCTTTCAGCATGACAACCTGACCCAGATTCACGTCGCTACTCATTGTTTATGCTCCGCGGTGATAGCGCCTGAACACCGGCTCAGGAATGTCTACCGCACCTTGATAGGGCTTGCTGAAATCGTTCAGGCTGGCAATCGCTTCAGCGGCTGAACGATCCTTGCGAATGAGAAAGCTGGTGAAGCCGTTGCGTTTCAAGAAGAATAACTGGTCACGCAATACATCGCCAAATGCGCGAAGTTCGTTTTTGTAGCCATAACGTGTGAAAATGCGGCCATCAGCAAAACGTTCCACAAAAATCGCAATGATGGGTAATTGATTCAAGTTTGCCTGCTGCTGAATCAAATACTCTAACAGTTCATGAGTCGCCAGCCATACGCCCACTTCACCTTTGGCAATGCGTTCTGTCAGTTCATTGTTGCGCTCTACAAACACGCTCAACGGTACAACCACCTTACCGGTGGCTGGAATCACCGTGTTGGCGATTTGTTCTTCGGTCACAGTGCTTTCACCCGTGAGTTTGAACAGCACAACCTTGCCGGCCTGTTTACGCTCTTCAACATGCGTTTCGGGTAGCTGCACCAACGACCAATCGTCTGTAGCTACAGCGGCAATCCCGTTTTCAATTTTAATCAGATTGCTCATGCGCCCACCTCATCTTTTGCATACACATGCGCTTTAAAAGGTGGCACGCCAATTCTGCGCACGGTGTCGATAAAGCGCTCTTCAGGGGTACGCTCTCTGAGATAAACTTCAATGAGTTTCTCTACGACACCTGGCATTTCTTCCGCCGAGAAAGAAGGGCCAATCACCGTACCCAAGCTGGCATCATTACCTTGTTTGCCGCCAATGGTCACTTGATACCATTCGGAACCGTCTTTATCTACACCCAAAATGCCGATGTGGCCTACGTGGTGGTGACCGCAGGCATTCATGCAGCCGGAAATATTGAGCTCAATGTCGCCGATATCATGCAAGTAATCCAGGTCATCGAATTTCATCTGAATTGCTTCAGCAATCGGAATGCTCTTAGCGTTTGCCAGTGAGCAGAAGTCGCCACCCGGGCAGCAGATAATATCGGTCAACAGACCAATGTTAGGTGTTGCCAAACCTTGCGCACGGGCTTTTTCCCATAGTTTGAATAAATCACTTAATTTCACATCCGCCAGAATCAGGTTCTGCTCGTGTGATGAGCGCAGTTCACCAAAGCTGAATTCATCCGCCAAGTCAGCTACAGCCCACATTTGTTCAGAAGTGATGTCGCCCGGTGCTTTGCCATGTGGCTTCAGTGACAAAGTGACTGCGCGATAGCCCGGCTGTCTGTGTGCATGTACGCAGCGTTTTACCCATGCTGCAAAAGCAGGGTTGCTGGCGATGGCGGCGTCGAAACCGGCATCATGCGCAGGCAGGTTTTCGTAAGGCATGGCTTCAAAGTGTTTAGCCACGCGTGCAAGTTCAGCTTCAGTGATAGTGTTGGGGCCATCTTTTAAATATGTCCACTCAGCTTCTACCTGATTGCGGAACTCGTTAATACCTAAAGCCTTAGTTAAAATTTTGATACGAGCTTTGAACATATTGTCGCGACGACCATGCAGGTTATACACGCGGATAATCGCCTCGCAGTAGGTGAGGGCATGTTGCCACTCTAAATGCTCACGAATCACGGAACCCAAAATAGGTGTACGACCCAAACCACCACCTACCCAGACGCGAACCGCCACTCTATTGTGGTGGTCTTGGTAAAATTCCAGACCAATATCGTGTGCCTGCACAATAGCGCGATCTTGCTTGGTGCCGGATACAGCAATTTTGAATTTGCGAGGCAGTAGGGCGAATTCAGGGTGGAAAGTACTCCATTGACGAATAATTTCCGCCATGGCGCGTGGGTCGATCACTTCATCGGGTGCGATGCCGACAAATTGGTCAGTGGTAATGTTGCGAATACAGTTGCCGGAAGTTTGGATGGCGTGCATCTGCACGGTTGCCAGTTCTGCAAGAATATCCGGTGTGTCTTCCAGTTTAGGCCAGTTAAGCTGCAAATTTTGACGCGTACTGAAATGGCCATAGCCTTTGTCATATTTTTTAGCAATATCACCCAGCTTACGCAGTTGCTTGCTGGATAGCATGCCATAAGGCACTGCAATCCTTAGCATGGGGGCATGGCGCTGGATATACAGGCCATTTTGCAGCCGCAAAGGGCGGAATTCATCTTCGCTCAGTTCACCAGCAAGGTAGCGGCGAACCTGGTCGCGGTATTGCGCGACGCGCTCATCAACAATTTGTTGATCTATTTCATCATATTTATACATGTCAGAACTTCTTGTACAGATTTTTAAAATTATACTAAAACGAATTTCAAGCCGATGAGCAGCAATAATGCAGCTAATAATGGGCGCAGTATTTTTTCCGGGATTTTTACGCTGATATGGCTACCTATCCAAATACCCGGCAAGGAGCCGATAAGTAATGTGCCCAATAAAACGAAGTCCACATGCCCTAAAGTCCAGTGACCAAAGCCCGCGACAGCTGTCAGCGGGATTGCATGCGCCAAGTCTGTACCCACCACTTTGAGGGTGCTCATTTTTGGATACAGAAACAAAATTGCTAAAGTGCCTAAAGCACCTGCGCCCACAGAAGAAATCGTTACTAAAACACCCAGTATTATGCCAGTAAATACGGTCGCTGGGATTTGAATTTTGTTAAATCGTCCGGTGCTGATGATGCTATTTTCAATTTCACGGATTTGTTTGCGAGTCATGTAGCTCCGAATCAGTACTGCTACAGCAGTCAATATCAATGCCACACCTAAAGTAAAAGTAATGATGCCCGTGACATCTTTTTCAATCTTAATCAAATGCTTAATGACAAAAATCGTGGCTACCGCTGCTGGCAAGCTGCCCAGAGACATCCAGCTTACTACTCGCCAATCGACAGATTTGTGGGAGGTGTGATGGACAAATACCCCACCGGTTTTGGTCAGCGCAGCATACAGCAGGTCCGTTCCTACCGCGACTGCAGGCTTGAAACCGAATAAAAACACCAGCAGGGGTGTCATGAGTGAACCGCCGCCAACACCGGTAATGCCAACTAAAACGCCGACCACAAAGCCGGAGATGATATAACCAAATTCCATATGGAGTATCCGTTACAATATTTTTACCAGGCGCGCACTATAACAAGAAATAAATGAATTTTTTAATAATATGTTATGCTATGCATATATTATTTAGTTATATAAAAGACATGGTTCAAATTGTGCATTGGAGGCTGGCGATATGAAGTTGCATCAACTGCGTTATCTGCATGAGGTGGTCAAGCAAGGCCTCAATATTACCAATGCAGCGGAAGCCCTGTATACCTCTCAGCCAGGTGTGAGTAAACAGATTCAGCTCATTGAAGAAGAGCTGGGTCTGCAGATTTTTAAACGTAACGGCAAGCGGCTTACAGGTTTGACAGAGCCAGGGCAACAGATACTCAATTTGGCAGCAAGAGTGATACGGGATATTGAAAATATCAAACGGGTAGGGGATGAGTTCAGTGATGCGGAAAAAGGCATGTTTACCATTGCGACTACGCATACACAGGCACGCTATAAATTACCTGCAGCAGTTAAAGCCTTCATGAATCAATATCCACAAGTTAAACTTAATATTCATCAGGGCAACCCGATGCAAGTGGCTGAGCAAGTGGTGAGTGGGGAGGCTGACATTGGCATTGCGACTGAGTCTATCAGCAGTTATGATGAATTGCTCTGTTTGCCTTGCTACCATTGGAATCGTTGCGTGGTAGTGCCGAATGATCATCCTTTGGTGCATGGTGGCCCACTCACTCTGGAAAAGCTTGCAGCTTATCCGCTCATTACCTACGACTTCGCGTTTACTGGCGGTACATTGGTTTCCAAAACTTTTAGTGATGCCGGTCTTAATCCGAATGTGGTGCTGACCGCCATCGATGCAGACGTAATTAAAACTTATGTGAGCTTAGGGCTAGGCGTTGGATTGCTGGCGAATATGGCCTATGATGCAGAGCGTGATATTAATTTAACGCGTATTGATGTAAGTCATTTATTTGCCGACAGTACCACTTATCTAGGGATACGTAAGGATGCGTTCATACGTGGTTATATGTATGGATTTATCGAGTTAATTGCGCCGCACTTCAATCGTCAGGCGGTGAACGCAGCATTGAAAACGAGTGACTAAATCATAAGCAATTATTCAGCAGGGGTAGTAACCATGCAATTCACTTGGCAATTCATATTCAGCCGTATTTTTCCCTTTGTAATGTGCTTATTGATGCTGCCGCTAATCGCGCGGTCTGAAGAAATTGCCGTCGGCCAGGTTCGCCCCGGCATGCCGCCGATAGATGCTTCTACGGCTATTTATGAGCTTCCTGTCAATGAAGGAGTGAGCTATCAAGATTTAGTAGATAGCCTGAAAAGTCTTTCTGAAGGACTAAATTTCGTGAACCCTGCCAACTTTCCAATCGGTGAGCACATGAAGCTGCGCGGGGTCGACCCCGAAGGTATTAAGGAAGTACGCTCATTTTGCAATTTAAGCATGGGTACTGAAATCATTTTGGATCATCCCGAGTTCTTGGTATTTGCACCTTGTCGTATCGCAATTTATGAAAAGGTTGATGCGCAGCAAAAACGCAGGCTATATATCGCGATGGATAGACCTACCTACGATTTAAGAAGCATTAAAAACCCAACCGAACGTGCCAAAAAATCTGCCCAGCAGCTGGAAACTACCTTGCTGGAAATCATGGATAGGGCACGCAAAGGTGATTTCTAAGCGAAACAAAAAGCTAACCTTCAATATAACTTCAGCCAGAGAATCCTATGTCACAGCCTATTCTGATTGCTAGAAACTACGAATTATCCAGCTTTATACTGCCAAAAATGGCCAATCGTCATGGCCTGATTGCCGGCGCAACCGGGACCGGTAAAACCGTGACTTTGCAGACACTGGCCGAAGGATTCTCAAAAATTGGCGTACCCGTATTTATGGCGGATGTTAAGGGCGAATTATCCGGCATGTCGCAGGCTGGAGGCGGCAATAGCAAAATTGAAGCGCGTATCCAGCAGTTGGCGCTTACGGATTTTAGCTATGCAAATTCTCCCGTGACTTTCTGGGATGTGTTCGGTGAAAAAGATCATCCGATACGCACCACCATTGCTGAAATGGGGCCTCTGTTGCTGGGGCGTTTGCTGAATTTGAATGAGGTGCAATCTGGGGTGCTGAATGCAATTTTTAAAATTGCAGATGACAAAGGCTGGCTGCTCCTGGATTTGAAAGATCTGCGTGCCATGATGCAGTTTGTTACGGAGAACGCTGCCGAATATCAGGCGCAATATGGCAACATCTCGGCTGCGAGTGCCGGTGCAGTACAGCGTGCTTTGCTGCAACTTGAAACAGAAGGCGCAGATCGCCTGTTTGGTGAGCCAGGTTTAAATCTGGACGACTTAATGCAGACCGACAGTCAGGGCCGCGGCGTGATTAATATTTTGGCCAGTGACAAGCTGTTTAATTCACCGCGTATTTATGCCACGCTACTGTTGTGGTTGCTTTCTGAGTTGTTCGAAAAATTGCCTGAAGCCGGTGATTTAGAAAAGCCTAAACTAGTATTTTTCTTTGACGAAGCGCATTTACTGTTTAACGATGCGCCCACGGCTTTGATGGAAAAAATCGAACAAGTCGTGCGTCTGATTCGCTCCAAAGGCGTTGGGGTATATTTCGTGAGTCAGAATCCGCTCGATATTCCTGACGTTGTATTGGGACAGTTAGGCAACCGTGTTCAGCATGCCTTGCGCGCATTCACGCCACGTGACCAAAAAGCAGTGAAATCTGCTGCAACTACATTCAGGGCCAATGCAAAATTGAATGTAGAAACTGCGATTACAGAGCTGGGAGTAGGTGAGGCATTGGTTTCATTTTTAGATGAAAAAGGCATTCCAACGCCGGTGGAACGCACCTTTATCTGCCCGCCGGCTGGGCGCGTCGGCCCTGCCAGCGACAACGAGCGTGAGCACACCATACGC
>Ga0209835_1000312_pt1 | contig 32810 bp, 28 predicted proteins | sample LakKivwa52mmetaG_FD_184138 | JGI IMG/M metagenome (GOLD analysis project Ga0209835, IMG submission 184138) | Anoxic lake water microbial communities from Lake Kivu, Rwanda to study Microbial Dark Matter (Phase II) - Lake Kivu water 52m metaG... | ecosystem: Environmental > Aquatic > Freshwater >... | reverse complement strand
TCTTTCAAAGACAGAATAGGATAGTTTTGGTGGAGATGCGGGGAGTCGAACCCCGGTCCAAAATCGGTCCTGCAATAGCGCCTACAGCTTAGACGATATTTTTTGTTTAACGCGCCATTCAATATCGACAAATGAAGTGCACGCGAGACCATATTGTTTTCTACCTCCGTCGCTGGTCAAGACGAAGGCCTAGCCACTTGTTATGACACTAACTCGATGCGTGAGTGACGTAAACCATCGGTAGCGCGCTGTGCCCGCTAGGCGGGACGGTATATTGTGCGATTAAGCCGCAGCGTATGAAATTTGACTGTTGCCAGTTAAATTGGTTTGGCGATAACGTCGCCACTCGGCTGCCCCTACTGCCAGACGCAACCCTGTCGAAACCTGTACATCCCCAGGGTGTGCTCCAAAGAGCGGCTTTATCTTAACATTTATCATCCTATTTATCAATTATTGACCTTTTCCATAAACAAGCATTTTTGCATTTCTTTTCGTGTATCATTAACGATGGCTCATAAAAGTGCCCTGACACGGAAAGTATCTTGCTTCACTAGCATCTATATCATTAAATTTTAGTCACAGGAGTGTTATCTATGGAATTCAATCAACAATTAAAACGTCGCCGCGAGCAACTTAATTTCACGCAGGAGGAACTCGGTTTACGCCTTAATGTCTCAAGAAGCGCGATTGCCAAATGGGAACAAGGCAAAGGCATGCCCTCGCTCGAACTATTAAAGACATTGGCACTTTTCTTCCACAGTTCAATTGACGAGTTGCTGGGAGAAAAAGGATTACATTTAATTCAAAACAATCAACGACGCAACTTTTGGATCACATCATCAATCGCCCTATTAGCGACACTTGCTACCGTTGTATCCACGACTTTGTATGTGATTGAATTGCGCAAAACCGGGCAAATGGCACTAGTACAGGAAATCGTCCGGCTCGATAGCGTCACCAGCATTGGTAACAATTATCGCGTTACCTATGAAAATGAAGCGGGATCACAAACGCTATCGTTTGCTCAAGATTATGTCGCCTTTCGCAATCTCGAGGATTTCGACCGTAATTTATCGGTTAATGATTATGTCTATATTGAGCGGCACGGCGCTGACGTCGGTCGCCTCCATGTGCTTGATAATGCGCTAACGCCTTCACTAAAAGGATATCGCCTGATCATCAACGATGGGACTGATGACTACGAATATTACTACCACACATTTTATTTTGATGTTGGCGAATATGCCGTACTCCAAATTGACTCTGACATTGTCTCGTTAGTGGACGCCAGCACCAACACGACAATGACCTCATATCTCAATCATGCGTATTCCCACATTAGCATCAATCATACAATCTACGCCCGTAACGATATGGGACCTAATGCTCGCATGGATCGTTATATTGACCTTATTAACATCGATGCAACGGCAGCCGATTCGCTTCCAACTGCCGGCACCTATCTTCAGCACATCGCCAGTTTGAACACGAAATTTGATGGATATCTAAATGATTTTGCATATCAAGGTGAAACGTATCACCTTCGTGACGTCGTCAGTTATTCATGCACGCTACAACTTGTGGATACGATTGATTCAATCGTGATTCGTCAATTCGACGAACTTGATATGTTGCTAAAAGAAGACACACTAACTTCTGCAAATATCGATGAGTTTGAAGTCGATCAATCCGCGAGTTATATCAAGTATTACGAAGATGGTAACATCCGCGGTCGCACACTAGAAACAGGTGAGACACATCGCCTATTTTTAAATGATGGTTCGCCACTTCCGACACTGTTCAACTTAACCATCGAGTAAAAAGCACAACAAAAGGCGAGCCGAGCTGAAGCGTCCATGATGGGGCTCGCTTCGAAACGCCGATTCGCCTTTTTCTTGAAAATTAAATGTCGTTTTTCTGCTTCTTAATCATGAAATACCCGATCGAGGAACCTATAAATGCCATGGCGAAAAACATTATTCCAGCTATTTCTAGTGAGAAAGATTGGGGGCGCGCCGCTCCAATCACAGGAATAATTCCCATGAAATCCTCATAAGCATCATCGCTGTTATTAACGATATATTGATATCTTTCCAGCAAAAGATCGATGTCATCATCAGCCATATAAAAACGATTATCGTGTAGTCTTGTTTGACTATTTTCTATCATGTAGTCATATTCATAACCTAATTCATCCCATGTCGATGAATCACCAAAGACACAGACGCTATCTTCCGCTACGCCCCGAAGGCCCATCGTGTTGCCAAGAAAATAGTTCGTATAGTCAATCGCTTGCATGTCATAGGAATAGTACTCATCGACAAATTCCCTTCCATCGACCGACACCGACATCGTGATAATGTAATCGTTTATGCCTAAACATGTAAGGATGAAGCCGACACCTCGATACCCAGATACATGCTCGTAACTTATCACGGTGTTGTAATAAGAATATTCAAGTTCAACTGTTTTAACCGTTTTGGGAATCTTATTGCCGTTTTCATCAATCAAGGCGACTTCGAATAAATTTGATGCGCTCCCACCCGTTGTGGCTGTGAATTCGCTTGGTTCCAAAATGACATCGATGTAATCGACCGCTCCTGTTGAGCGATAGTTCTCAGCTAAAGATATATAGCCTCCGATTGTGTTAAATGTGAAGTTAGCATAGCCGCCATCTTCAAAGATATCTTCATAATCGACGTCAGACACGTCACAAATCATTCCAAGGATGCTACCCACAATTGGTGAAGTATCGACGTTTTCAACCGGATCTGCAATGGTTACTGTTTCAAAAGTAACAATCGCGTCAAACATACAATCGGCATTTAAAAACAAAATTGTCGCCGTTTGGTTGCCTAATCCATTTATCGATACCGCATCTTTGGCATCAAAATAACTCGAGTCAATCGTTTGGCCGCCATATTCGACGCTGACATCCGTCCCATATTCAATATCATTCATCGAAATCCAGCCACTAATCGTGATTGGAATCCGAATATCATCGGGATAAGTGGCAATCACCTCAAGCAAAGGATCGGTCGCTCCGACAATAATGTGGGGGACATCGACGGCACTCATCGTATTCGTGCCGTCGTATGTATCGATTGTTGTAATCGTAAAAAGTTCTGGAGACGCATATCCGGCTTCTACCGCTGAGGAAAATCCACTATATGTAAACCCGTCTTCAGGTGATTCATAATCAATGCGGTTATCATAATTAATAATAAAACCATCGAATGAGAAAGCACTACCGACGTTTGTAGCCATGTAATAAGGGGTGCCATTAGACACTTCAAGAAAGTGGGTGCCGGTAATCGTAATTGATTCAAAATGCAAGTCGCCAAGGGCAAAAAATCGGAAATTGCTTATGTCATCAAGCCGTGATTCGTCAAGGAAAAACGGATGAGTTCTTTCTCTAATCGTCAAATCCCATTCGATGACCCATGTCGTGGCGTTGGCATATGTTGGACCGGAATCATCGTCTTCCGCGCTAAGATATTCGGGGTTTTGTCCCTCGCGTAATTGTAGTCCCAGTTTGCCTCCTAAAGCTTGTTCGAATGTCTGAGATCCATATGCCGTTTCGTCGAAATCGAATGTCAACTTACTGATACGGCCAATGTTTGCCGCCGCCTCTAACATTCCATAATTTGGATGTGCTGAGCCAGTCATAGTAAAATACGGCAACCTTTCTTCATATTCATCAAGCCCAATATAAATGAGATTTGAGGAAAACTGCATGGCCGCGGCAGCAACTTCGAAAGTTACTTCGTCAGCAGTTGTTGGAAATGTCGGATTGTCGGTTACTAACGATACGGAATCGAGCACTGTCGAATAATCATAGTCCCCTGGCGAAGGCTCAGTAGAGCTCACCATCCAATTGGGATCGGTGGCATCAACTTGTAGAAAGGGTCTCCCCATGATGCCTGATAACAAGGTCAACAATAGTCCGCCACATAGCGGCAAACTTGTTTTTTCATAATGTGACCTCTTACGTATATTGTAGGAGTGTTTTTTAAAAAAAGAATGGTTAGAAAGTAAATATTTTTAGTTTTTTATCCTAACGGTTAAAACCGAAATGCTCATTAATTTTGAAATTGTCTAATTCGTAATAGTAAGTGCGGTAATCATATAGTTTTACGGCATCGAGTCCCAGATAATATAAATCTTCGTTTTCATAACCGAAATAGCTTGTGACGCGTTCGTCTTGCTCGTTAAGCGTCGAGTAAACAAGTAGCGCCAGCGTTCCATATGTTTCGTTTGGCGGATCGCCGTAATAGGCATGGCGAATAAAAAGCGTCTCTGCATTTTCTATCAGCGTTTGGAGTTTTCCCACCGCGGTGTAAGCTAATTCATACATCGGTCCGCTGCTGCATGCCGATAATGGGATGGCGATTAATAATAGGGGATAAAATAAATGCTTTTTCATAATGGTTTATTACTAAACATAATAATACGGCAACAACTATTTTAAATAAAGAGCGCCAATATTATTCAATTGTATTGAATGGCGCTTTCACCTATAATTTACTAGTCAGGTCAAGGTAGCAAAAAATGAAAACATTAAAACTAATCTTCGCATCGTTATTCCGTAACGACGCCGCGATGGAAGGCCGCTTCCAAAAGTGGTATCTCGCCGCGATATTGTTTCTCGTATCGATCATCGTTTCAGCGGTGCCCTTATTCGTAAGCGCCACCAATACCAATGGTGCCGACTTCATGGATTCAACACTTTATTCATTCGATGTCGGCATTCAAGGTTTCTCAGAGGCGATTGTCGATGAGGATGTCAATCTTGTAATCGAGCAAGACGGCGAACTCCAGAAACTAACCAACACCAACTCCAATTGGGAAACGGTTTTCCCGCTATTTGATCAAGAAGGCGGCATCGATTTCCATTACTATGAATATCGTAACCACGCTGACGAATTAAAACTAAAAGTATATTACCAAGGCGCCGCTGCCAATGAAGACGCCGCCGTATTTTTAAACGCCAAACTTGATGCCACAAATAGTGCCGAGACACCGAACACCGATATCGGAAGTTTCGTGTTCTTCGGTCACTATTCGATGAATGTCTTCCTTTATAATCCCGCAGGAGTGGCCGCGGGAACCATCTCCGGACGCGATTATGCTGCAGCGATGCAAGGTGATTACTTATCGTTTGAAGTCGGTCAAAATTTAAAAGAGCTGGCGACCATCGACCAGTTCGGCAATCCAATTGTGCGTCCCACGCCACTGACGACAGGGCCGGAATTCGCTGAATACCAAGCTAAAATCCTCACCAATTGGGAAATGTTTCTCGATGCGGCTTACTCCAACATCAAAATCAGCAACGTGTGGTTCACCACCGGAACGATCTTGGCAATTAACTCGATCCTTGGCGTGTTTATGGGGCTGCTCGTGTTTGTGATGACGCGCGGCAAAAATAACCCCAACCGCTCGATGACCTTCCTTGAAGCTTATAAAATTACCGGTTGGCTCCTGCTGAGTCCCGCTTTAATTTCGCTGATTGTCGGATTCATCTTCCCCAACTATGCCTCGATGGCGTTTGTGCTTCTAGTCGGTCTACGCATGATGTGGCTCTCCAGCAAGACACTACGTCCACCAATGGAACCGATGAAAGTCGCCCCCAAGAAATAAAAAACAACCTCCGGAAGCAATCCCGGAGGTTTTTCTTATTTAGTAATTCGTGAACTGCGCGCGCCTTGAGCGGAATACTTTTTTAATATAACGGGCGATATACCAACTGATATACATGCCGGTCGCTCGTTCGATGGCTAACATACTGGCGTTAGTTTTGACCGAGTACACATACAAACGTTTTTTCTTATCGATAATCATGTCGATCGACGCAAAGTCGGCGCCGACGGCTTTAGCTGCCGCTTGGGCGATCTTCTTAATGGGGCGGCTTACTTTAATTTGCCTGGCGCTTTCGGTGACTTTACCATCATCTGACGTATCTCTTAACCGCTCAATCGCGGCGATAACCGAACCGCCGACCACGCTGACGCGAATGATGCGCCGGCCTTGGGGCAGAATGTATTGCTGTGTCATCAGCGACTTTTTGCCGATGTCGATGAGTATCGATTTGAACTTGGATTCATCAGCGACTAAATATATTTTGTCATCAAGCGCTTCGAAGCGGTCTTTGACCAAAAACGGATATGGTAGGTCACGCATCATTTCTTTAACATCGTCAAAATATTTCAATAAATTGACATTGAATGTGAATGGAAGGATAACCGTTTTTGGCGTTGGAATGTTGTAGTTACGAAGCGCTAAATAAATCAGCGCTTTATCAGAACATGTCTCAATCGTGTGTTGGTTGTTGAAGATGGGGATGCGCGCTTCATCTTCTAAATAACGGGCGACGTGGATGTCTTTGTCCCAAAACACCGCGAACGCGAATCGCGCGGGATTTTCTTCAACCAGATTAAATACTTTAATATTGGAAACAGGCGTCAAACGCATGCCGGTTTTGCGAAAAGCCGATAAAAAAGAGGTAATCTCTTCTTGGTACCGGCCGTTATCAAGCGCAATGTTATACACTAATAATCCTTCGATGGCCATGCTGTTTCCCTATCTTATAATTGTTACTTATTTAGGGTCAAATAGCAATGATGAAGGCTTTATTAAGGGTATTAAAAATCATAAAAATAAAAGCCACGAGAGGTGGCTTAATACTCCTAGGACTTTACCGCGATGGCTTAAACGCCTTTGCCAAATATGTTGGAACTGTTGACGAAATATAGCTTAAGATTACCAACGACATCGCGGATCTCCAAATAGATAAAATCGTCAATCCCGCGAGTAATCGGATGCATATAATCGAGCGTGAAGACGATGCGGCGGTTCTTTTTGACTAGGCGCAGCATTTCATCTATGATATAACCAAGTTGGCGCGGTTCCCGCTCTTCAATCGCCAACAGTTGCGAATAAAAAGCCGGTTCCACATAAAAACGTCCCCCGTCTTCGGTTTCGAACAGGGCGGAAAATTGATTCGCTTTATCGTCGATTCGCACTAATTTGTAAGGTTGGAATATTTGCATTATTTCACCAGTCATCAATATATACGAATCGTTAACCCTATGCAAAAGAAAGGACTTGTATGGATCAAAAAATCAAACTAGTCGTCACCGATATCGATCAAACGCTATTTTCACATAAACAAAAACGCGTCCCCGATAGCGCGGTCGCGGCTTTTAAAGAACTGCAAAATCAAGGTATTAAAGTATTCCTTGCCTCGGGTCGAAATCGCTACCTGATTGGAAAGGTCGGCGTCCTCTCTCAAGTCAAACCCGACGGTTTCATTACGATGAATGGTGCTAATGCCATTTTGGATGGAAAAATCATTTATAAGTATCCGCTACCAGAAAATGAAGTCGACATGCTCATTAAATTCTCGAAACGGCTTAAATTCGGTTTGACACTGATTGAGGAAAACGAAGGTCACATCAACTATGTTGATGAACGGGTCATCTCCGCGCACGAAAAATTCGGAACGAGATTCCCACAACCGCGCACGTTCCCCGACCACTATGACCGCACGATTTATCAAGCCATCTGTTTTTGCGACGAACTCGATGAATCGCTATTCCTCCCACACCTTGAACAATGCAAAAGCGCGCGCTGGGATGAATACGCCGTTGACATCATGCCGAAAGACTCCGATAAAGCCAAAGGTATTCTCGCCGTGCTTGAACATTATGGTTGGAGTCCGGAAAACTGCCTAGCGATCGGCGATAATCCTAACGACATTGAGATGCTAAACTTCGCCGGCATCTCCATTGCCATGGGTAATGCTAAACCCGAAGTCAAGCTCGAGGCCGACTATATTACCGACGACATCGATAACGATGGTTGGGCTAAAGCGATGCGTCATTACGGTTTAATCAAATAAAAAGACAAACGAATCCAATTGCGCGGATTCGTTTTTTTATTCATTTATGATACGGTTCGCCCCGATTGATTTTAAATGCGCGATAGATCTGTTCTAATAAGATAACGCGCGCTAACTGATGCGGGAAGGTCATGTCCGAGAGTTTTAATCGCTCATCGACTTTATTTTTTAGTTCACAATCAAGTCCGTGTGAACTTCCAATGATGAATGTAAGCGACGAGTGTCCCGTGCTCATAAGCCCATCGATATGCGCGGCCAGCGCTTCGCTGGTAAGTTGCGTACCATCAAGGTCAAGGGCGATTGTATAATCGTCGGTTTTAATCCTTTTTTGAATGTCTTGCGCTTCTTTTACTAACGTTTGTTGAATTTGGGCAATAGAAGCTTTTTCGGGCAATCGGGCTTCCGGCAGTTCGATAATTTCAATTTCGGTATATGGTTGCATTCGTTTGACATATTCGCCAATCGCCGCGGTAAAATAACCTTCCTTGATTTTTCCGATGCCGATAATTTTGATTCTCATGAGATATTTCCGCCACTAGTGACGCCGTATTGTTTAGCGGGTACAATCCGAATTTTATCGATATCGATATATTTGCGGCGGTAGATATTAATGTGCGCCGTTAGCGCAACTTCTGGGGTATTGGCTTCTTCTGATAAATGGGCCAGAATGATTTCTTTGGTGTTGGGACCTAACAGCTGCGTCAAATACATCGCGGCGTCTTCATTTGATAAATGACCGGTATCGCCAAGTATCCGCTGAATTAAGGCAAACGTCCGGTCGGTTTGTAGCAGCATTCTCACATTGTGATTGCTTTCAATAATGTAATAATCGGCGTTTTTCATATATCCCATGTTCACTTCGCTAATATAACCGGTATCCGTCATATATACGAGTTTTTCATTGCCCGCTTCAATCACGAAGCCAACCCCGTCGTGAGCATCATGGCTAACCGGTAGCGGTGTGATGGTAAATGTTCCGAGTTTAATCGTTTGGTAATGATGCAGTTCATTATCTGGTAATAACTCGATTGTGCCGCTGGTGGCATAGCGCTTTTCAAGCGGGATGAATTTGTGCCCGCCGGCATGGTCGCCATGATCGTGGGTAAATAGCGCGTATTCAATATCGTCGAAAGCGATTGGAGTTTCCGCCAATCGTTCGACTAATAATTTTTTCGTCAACCCCATGTCAATCAGGAGTGTTGTCGTTCCATCATCGATAACTGTCGCGTTACCTTTGGAGCCGCTAGCAAGAATGTAGAAACGCATGCTTAATCTTCGATGTCGGAGATGTTGTGGTCGGCGCGTATTTCACGCAACTTGTCTTCGAACTCCTTGCTGGGCGTTTCAAACCGTCCATAGGAGGTGAAAAATAATAGATTGATGTTGCCGATACGCCCATTGCGGTTTTTCGCCACGCGCAGTTCCACAAGATCGAGCGATTTATCAATCGTCGATAATAGCGTCTCTTCTTTTTGAGCGATTTCGTCGTTTTTGCCCTTTGATCCGGGACCGCTTGCGCGTTTGACCGTGTTAAAGCCTTGATAATATTTTGACCGATACATCAATAACACGACGTCGGCGTCTTGTTCAATCGAGCCTGATTCGCGTAGATCGGATAGCATCGGGCGGCGATTATCGCGTTTATCGACTTCTCGCGATAGTTGCGATACGACCAAAACCGGCACTTTTAATTCACGGGCCAACTCTTTGAGTTGCCGTGAGATATTACTGACTTCGACTTGACGGTTTTCAATTTTCTTTTCGCCCGTCGTAATAAGACCGATATAGTCGACGACAAGTAGACCTAAATCACCTAATCGTCCCTTTAACTGCCGTGATTTGGCGATGATGTCGATGAGTTTGATGCCGGCACTATCATCGATATATAAATTAGCGGAAGCGACGTTTTTAATCGCTTGTCCGATTGAGGCTTTTTCTTTGGCGCTTAAATACTGCGTGCCTTTTAGAATTTGATCGAGGTCGATACCCGCATCGGTGGCGATTAAACGTTTAATCAAAGCGTTCGCCGGCATTTCTAATGAGAATATGGCGACCGGTAAGTTATTGCGCCGCGCAGCATTAAGTGCGATGTTAAGCGCTAGGGCCGTTTTACCCACCGAAGGCCGTGCGGCTAAAATAACCATCTCGCCCTTTTGGAAACCATGGGTAAAATCATTTAGTTGGCTATATCCGGTATCGATGCCTGTTAGACCGCCTGGTCGGGCGACGATTTTCAGTTCTTGTTCGACACGACTAGCAATATCGGAGGCGCTTTGGAAATTGGAAATACGCCGTTTTTGTGTCACTTCGTGAATTTTCGAATCGGCACGGGAAATAAAATTCGTAATATCATCAATTTCTTCTTCGTCATATTCTTTGCGAATCGTGTCGATCGACATCATCAGTTCGCGTAAAATCCTGTGGTCTTTTAAAATTGCGATGTAAAAATCCATATTGGACAGCGAAACGACGCTTTGGGTCAATTCCATCAGGTAATCGACACCGCCGACATTATCGAGTTCTTTGGAATTTAGCAGTTCGTCGGTGACGGTTTGCACATCAACGGGGATATGTTTTTTAACTAGTGCGGTAATCGCTCCATAAATGGAGGCGTGCCGTTTGTTGTTGCCGTAAAAATCGGCTTCGGTTAACTCGCCGACGCAGTTGGCTAGCGCCATTTCATCAATCAGCATCGCCCCAAGGACGGTTTTCTCGGCATTGATGTTAAACGGTAATGGGCGTGCCATATTATTTTTTCTCCGTGACGTGAACACTAATTGTGCCTAACACGCCTTTAGCCAACTCAATGCGTAACCGCGTAAATCCCGCGGCATTAACAAGAAAGTGATCGATGAACTTCCGTTTATCGACGACGATTTGGTGTTTTCCTTTTAGTTCCTCAACGATTTGTTTGGTCGAAATGGTGCCGTACATGCGCCCGTCTTCAGAAAATTGCGCATCGAATTCCAAGACGATATCTTTAAGTTTGTCGGCAATTACTTGGGCTTCGCTTTGTTTTCGAAGAAACTCGTCTTCAACTTGTTTTTTCTGGGTATCGACGATTTCTAGACCGCGTTCAGTCATCGGTACCGCAAGCTTGTTGGCAAATAAAAAGTTACGGGCAAAACCATCCGCCACTTCGACGATTTGGTCTTTTTTGCCAACTTTTTTAACATCTTTAAGCAAGATAACTTTCATAATGCGGTCTCCTTATTTCTTGTCTTTGCTATCGGCGCGCGCTGCTGGTAAATAGGTTTCCAGTACCTCGAGCAGTTTGGCCTCGGCTTCTTCAATCGTTAAATTAGCGAAAGCACAGGCCGCTTGTGAATAATGGCCGCCCCCGCCTAGTTTTTCTAATAAGAACTGGACGTTAATTGTATTGTCGCTACGCGCCGAGATGCGTACTTCTTTGGCATCGGTTTTACCGATAACGAACGTGGCGTTAACGCCTTTAATCTGAATATTCATATTGGCGACTTTAGCCAGCGCCGCGCGGTCGATGATGTCGCTAGGATCGGCCAGCGCTACAACAATGCCGTAATATGGCGTCTTGGAATTGGCCATGATTTTCGTAATCAGGTTATGTTCCTCATAATCGTCTTTTAAGAATGTGTCGGCTAGTGAGTTATCAGCGCCGGATTCCTTTAAAAACATTGAGGCTTCGAATGTCCGCATGCCGGCGGTCTTCGCTCGGTAATAATTCGTGTCGAGGAAAATGCCTGAAAGCATAATCGTGGCATAAGGCGCCGGAATCGTAATACGGGGATTAGGCGAAGCGTAGCGGATTAATTCGGCGACTAACTCCGATGCACTTGAAGCGCTTGGTTCAACATAACTATAAACAGGATTTTCAATAAATTCCTCAGCGCGGCGATGATGGTCAATCACAACAACCTTGGTCGCTTCATCAAGCAGTTTGGGAAACATCGTCAGCGAAGGACGGTGCACGTCGGTCACAATCACAAGCGTATCTGGCTTGAGTAAATCAAGCGCGTCTTTGGGGGCAATCGTAATCTTTTCGATTTCATCACGGGAGAACATCGTGGTGACGGCCATCCGCGTTTTCTTTTCGGCTAGTTTGGGGGCGTAGAGTAATTTTGATGGTTTTCCGACACTGTCGACCATCGCTTTAACGCCTAGTGCTGAGCCAAGCGCGTCTAGGTCCATGTCGCTATGCGACATAATCAGGACGTTGCTCGAGTTTTTAATCAACCCGATGAGGCCATCGGCCAGTGAACGAACCTTGACTTTGTTACGCCGTTCTTGAACTTGGGTGCGGCCGCCGTAGAAAGCAAGTTCTTCGCCATATTGGTTAACGACGACTTGATCGCCGCCACGACTAATCGCGATGTCGATCGCGCTGGTCGCCATTTCGTTAAGTTTAACAAAGTCATCGGGGAAGTCGTGGGCAAACCCAATCGAGAGCGTAATGTAGGTTTCGGTATCCTTGGTTAATTTTCTGACGCGGTCAATCAAAGAAAAGTTATCGGCTTTCATTTTGGCGAGCGATTCATAGTTACAAAGAGCAAAGTAAGCATCGGAACGATAGCGTCTTAGTAAAATACCATACTCTTTGGCATATTCGAAGATCGTGTTGCGGATGCTTAAAATGATGTCGTTATTCTCTTCGATATCAATCGATGAGTCCGTATAATTATCAAGAACGATGACCCCGATGACGGGTGCTTGTTCTTTCGAATATTTGTAAAGCGATTCATAAGCGGTCACGTCTTTGAAAATGTATAAATGAGCTTCGCTTAAATATTTGACTTCATAGTCACGGGTATTTATTTCGATTTTAACGGTATTTGAGGGGGTTGTGGTACTTAGCTCTTTTAACGCTGGTTGGAAGTCAAAAATTTGGCGGTCGATAATGTTGATTTGACGATCTTCGAATAGTTCGTTGGTCCATAACACGACTTGTTCGTCGTTAACAACGGCCAGTCCAATCATGCCGAAGTTGTACGCTTCTTGGATGTCGGTGCCGATAATCTCAGCCGCCTTAAGGTCGCTTTTTTGACGTTGCCGTCCCATCGCCGTCACCGAGATAATGACGAAGGCGAGGTTAAGAACGCTCCATCCGATGATGGTGGCCAAGATCACGTCAAGGCTAAAAAAGAACCGGAAATTATACCAATCAAAGCCATAAAATAGCGTTAAAGCGATTAAGATTGCCAATTCAAAAGCAACGAAGATGATCGCGGCAACCCGAATTTTGTTGAATACTTTGTTCATGAGCGGCCTCAGCTTGTCTTATTATACAATATTATCATCTTAAGATAAGAAAAAAGTCGTACAAGTACGACTTAAATCTAATCGTTTTTATCAACTAATTGAGAAAAAAAGCCGCGTTTTGCGCAGCTTTTCGCATTAATTAGTCAATCGTGTAAGGCAGTAAGGCGACGAAACGGGCGTTTTTAATTGCCGTGGCCAATTCACGTTGGTAACGGGCGCTGGTGCCAGTGACGCGGCGTGGCGCGATCTTGCCGTTGGGCGAGATGAAGCGCTTTAAGAGTTCCACGTCTTTGTAATCGATGAAGGTAATCTTATTCTTGGTAAAGTAACAGACTTTCTTGCGTGGTCTGAGTTTTTTAAAAGCCATAGTGGTTCCTTTCTATTGCGTTAAAATGGTAAGTCGTCATCGACGATGTCGATTGACGCGAGATTTTTATTGTCGTCTTGTGGTTCGTCGGCGGGGAAACTTTCATCGGGACGCGATTCGGTCACTCCTTTTGGTTCCAGGAATTGAACGGAATCAGCGATTACTTCGATGACGTTAACCTTGCGGCCTTCTTTATTTTCATAGGAGCGTTGTTGCAAGCGGCCTTCGAGTCCGACGAGACTCCCTTTGCGCGTGTATTTAGCCATGTTGTCGGCGGTCGCTCCAAATGCTGAGCAGTTAATGAAGCTGGCGGAGCGTTCGGCTCCAGCCCGTACGCGGTTGTCAACGGCAATCGTGAAGGAGTTGACAGACATACCAGTTGGCGTTCGACGAAGATCGGGATCTTTCGTGAGACGTCCGACTAAAACAACGCGGTTGATCATGGATAATTCCTCCTATGAATTAATTCTTATCAATCGTTACTAAGTGACGAAGTAACAGCGGATTGATCTTACCGAGCCGATCGAATTCATCGATGGCCGCAGGTTCCGCAGTAATCTTGAGGACAACGTAATAACCTTTTTTCTGGTCCTTTATTTCATAGGCCAGCTCGCGTGAGCCCCATTCGTCGACTTTACGGATTTCAGCACCTTTTTCGGTTAAAATCGCGTGAAGTTTGGCGATGGTTTCTTGCCGCGCGGATTCTTCTAGGTCATCACGTATGACATACATGATTTCGTACTTTGGCATAAACTTACCTCCCTTTGGTCGTTCTGGCTATCATCTGCTGATAGCAGAGAGTCGTGGCATAGCCTTCACACTATACCTAACAGATTATATTTTATATTAAATACTTTGTAAAGGAACAAATCGGCACTGAAGGATTGCCCCTAATTACTAATAGCGAACCGTCACAAAAACTAGACAAAAGATTATCGCTCTCGCAATAGCGGGAATAAAATTACTTCCCTAATTGACGCACAATTGGTCATCAACATCACGAGGCGGTCGATACCAATACCGATACCGCCCGCGGGAGGCATGCCGTATTCCAGTGCTTCGAGGAAGTCAACATCAACGTCACTGGCTTCTTGATCGCCAAGAGCTTTGGCCCGTACTTGGGCTTCGAAACGCTCGATTTGATCAAGCGGGTTATTTAGTTCGGTAAACGCATTGGCATATTCGGAGCCATCAATAAATAATTCGAATCGTTCCGTGAACCGTTCGTCTTGGCTCTTTTTGGCAAGCGGGCTAATTTCAATCGGGTGTCCATAAACAAACGTCGGTTGCACTAATGTCTTTTCGCAAAACTCTTCAAAGAAAGCGTTGATGACATGACCATAGGTCATTTGATGTTTTTCAAGATGGATATCGTGCTTTTTAGCGAGTTCTAGTGCTTCCTCAAGCGATTTGTTTTCGAAAAAATCAATGCCGGTCGCTTCTTTGATGAGGGCGACCATATGCACCTTGCGGAATGGTTTTTCGACGTCGATGATTTTCTCGCCCCACGGCAGTTGCATCGTGCCGGCGACTTTACTGGCGACGGTGCGGAATAGTGATTCGGCTAATTCCGCCATATCCTCGATATCGCCATATGCTTGATATGCTTCAATCGTCGTGAATTCGGGGTTGTGTCTCGTATCAATGCCTTCGTTACGGAACAAACGGCCGATTTCATAAACGCGTTCGAGTCCGCCGACTAGCAACCGTTTCAGTGGCAACTCCGTGGCAATTCGTAGATAGAAATCACGGTCGAGGGCGTTATGGTGCGTGATAAACGGACGGGCGGCAGCCCCGCCAAGCGTCGGTTGTAGCATTGAGGTTTCAAATTCATTAAACCCGCGTTCATCCATAAAGTTTTGAATCGTGCGGATAATCTTGCTTCTGGCCATGGCGATACGGCGGGCATCATCGTTAACGATAAGGTCGACATAGCGGCGACGATAGCGTTCTTCAACGTCAACCAGACCATGATATTTCTCGGGCAATGGTCTTAATGCTTTGACAAGATGCGTATATTGTTCGACTCGTAGCGTCACTTCGCCCGAATGCGTTAACATAATGCGGCCGCTGACACCGACGATATCGCCTAAATCGGCTAAATCGAGCAATGCATAAATTTCATCGCCTACCACGTCTTTTTTTATGTAGCATTGCAGTGATCCTTCGCGATCAAGCAAATGGAAAAAGCTGGCTTTGCCCATGCGTCTGATCGAAACAATGCGTCCGGCAATCGTCGCATGGCGATTGGCTTGTTCGAGTTCGATCGCGGTTTTTCCGGTGCCAAATTCCTTGATTGTTTTGCTCGAGGAATCGGTGATGAATTTATGTCCAAACGGATCGATGCCTTTTTCGGCGTATTTTGCTAATTTGCCCCGTCTGACGATTTGTTGCTCTTGTAGTTCTTCCATGGCGATTACCTTCCTAACTTAACTATTATATGGTTTTTATTTACTTTGTAGAACATGTGGGGAGCGTCTGGCTTTACATAGGATGGCATCAAGGTCGTTCAGCGTGTTAATTTGACTAATCATCGCCTTAAACTTTTTCATGCCTGGGTATCCATTTAGGAAGTGCACACCGATGCCGCGTAGTTCCCGCATCGCCACATCTTCACCTTTAAGGGAAATTAACTTTTTAGCGAATTGACGCAGGTATCTTAGTTGATTGCGAATCGTCGCATCGGGCAAAGTCGTGCCGTCTTTGAAATATTGATGCAATTGCTTAATAAAACCCGGTCGGCCCAGTCCGCCACGAGCGACCATGACCGCACTGGCTTTAGTCATATCTAGTGCAAATTGAGCGTGCTCAATCGAATCGATGTCGCCGCTTATCACAAGCGGAACCTTCATTTTTAAGCCAAGATCTTTGATGATTTGATGACGCGCTGGTCCGCTGTAGATTTGTTTCGTTGTCCGTGTGTGTATGGCAATCATACTAACGCCGGCGCGCTCCAGCCTTGTGACGATGTCGAGGAAATTGATTTTATCCTCATCACTGCCGATTCTGATTTTGGCACTGACTGGTTTGCTGCTGGCATTGACGACTTGGCGCATCATGTCTTCGAGTTGCTCAGGCCGTTTTAGCCACGCCGCACCAGCGCCGGTTTTGGTAACTTTAGGCATCGGGCAACCGAGATTAATATCGAGAAAATCATAGTCGATATCCATCTTTTCCAGTTTATGGATGGCCTTAACAAGCGTTTGGGCTTCCCCACCGAATAATTGGACGCCAATCGGGTGTTCTCTCTTATCGATCAGCAAATATTTCTTTGTATTCTTGCTATCGTAGATAATGCCGCAGTCGGACACCATTTCGGTGTAGAAAAGGTCGACGCCGAACTTCTTCATGAAACCACGATACGCTAATGTCGTGATGCCGGCCATCGGGGCCAGCACAACGGGGCCTTTAACAATGATATTTGAAAATGTCCACATGAGAGAAAAAAGGAAGGGCTAAGCCTTTCCTTCCTCGCTTTTGATTTCGGGAGTGGCGCTTGGCTTCTTCCCGTTTTTGCCATTAGGCAATTTTCGATGTTCGAGTAGATACGCGATTTCCTCTGATGATATCGTTTCTTTTTCAAGCAGTGTTTCGGCCAGAAGAATCACATCATCTTTGTGTTCGTTTAAGACACGGTGGGCCTCTTGATGGGCTTCATCGATGATTTTACGCACTTCGGTATCGATTTCAAACGCGATTTGCGTTGAGAAATTTTTCTGAGTTGAGTTATAATCGCGGCCGAGGAAAACCGAGGAGCTATCGCTTTCATATTGAATTGGTCCCAGTGATGACATGCCATATTCGGTGACCATCAATCTGGCAATACGCGTGGCCACTTCGATGTCGTTTTGAGCGCCTGTGGATATGTCGGAGAAGAATATTTCTTCTGACGAGCGTCCGCCTAAATAGCCGACGATACGCGCTTGTAATTCTTTCTTGGTAACTAGGAAGCGATCTTCATCAGGGGTCATTAACACATGACCGCCAGTACGTCCGCGTGGGACAATCGTGATTTTTTGAACTTTATCAGAATGCTTCAGATTAAGACCGATGATCGCGTGTCCGGCTTCGTGATAGGCAATCGCCCGACGTTCATGTTCATTTAAAGCGCGACTTGATTTAGCCGGTCCGGCAATCCGCCGATCAATCGCTTCATCGATATCTTCGATGACAACTTCTTCGCGATTGCTTCTAACGGCGAGAATCGCCGCTTCGTTTAGGATATTTTCAATATCAGCGCCCGAGAAACCGACGGTGCGACGGGCGATTTGATCAAAATCAACGGTTGGATCAATCTTTTTGTTACGGGCATGGACTCTGAAAATCGCCGCGCGACCAAGACGATCTGGTAGGTTGACGGTAATTTGACGGTCGAAGCGACCGGCGCGCAATAAAGCTGGATCAAGCACGTCTTCACGGTTAGTGGCCGCGATGACCATGACCCCGGAGTTGTCCGAGAAGCCATCCATTTCCACGAGCAATTGATTCAGCGTTTGTTCGCGTTCGTCATTGCCTCCGCCCATACCGGCGCCGCGTTGGCGACCGACGGCATCGAGTTCGTCAATGAAAACGAGACATGGCGCTGTTTGTTTGGCGCGCCGGAACATATCGCGGACACGACCGGCGCCAACACCGACGAACATTTCGACGAAATCAGCACCCGAGATCGAATAAAACGGAACCCCGGCTTCGCCGGCGACCGCTTTTGCCAATAATGTTTTGCCCGTTCCTGGTGGCCCGACTAACAATACGCCACGGGGAAGTTTCGCTCCGAATTTCGAAAATTTCTTTGGGTCTTTTAAGTACTGGACGATTTCAACCATCTCAGCTTTTTCTTCTTCACAGCCGGCAACGTCGCTAAAGCGAATCTTGCTTGTATCTTCGCGGCGGGCTCGTGATTTGTTGAATTCAAGCGCTTTGTTATTGGAACTATTGACTGAGGCGTTCATCCGCGAGAATAGGAAGATGAATAGTGCGGTCGAGCCGCCGATAATAAGTAGTGTCGGTCCCCACGTCGCAAACCAATTTGTTTGGAAGGCGTTTTCGCTTGTCCATACATCTCCGGTGTAATAAAAGGTGCCCGGTTCGGTACCAGGACGCGTCGCCAAAACTTCATCAACCGAGTCTTTGATGTATGTGTTGCTAGTTTCAAACGTAGCCGTAAAATAAACCGTCTTGCCTTCGTTATCGACATAAGATCCCGTTACTTGCGTAATCGTTTCTTTTTCGGTCGTCGTCACTTGGGTTACATTTTGCGTATTCAGGAATTCGGCTAAATCGGTTTGTCCCACCGTAATCGTGCGACTCGGGCTTTGGAAGAAAACAAGCCATATAAAAACGATGACGGCGATACCCATCATTAGGTATGGAAGGATGAAGCCAAATAGGCCTTTGCGTGTTACTGGTGCTTTTTGCATTTAATCAACCTCTTATATATGCTTCTCGTTTGAAACGCTTCGGTATCTACGAGCATAGTAATTATACATTAATCGAATATTTTATATGAGTTAAATGTATCATTTAACGAAAAAGCGTGAGTTAGTTTCTTTATTAAAATCGGGTCGATAACGCGGTACGAAGATGATGTTTCCGTCTTTGTCTAACATGACCGGCCAGCTGTTACGGCGATGACGAGGCAGTTTCCAATCGATGAATAGGCGCCGCAGCAAACGGCGGTGTCCGGCAATCACAAGATAGTCGCCCGGTTGCGTATTTCTAATTGTGATTGGATAACATTCCAGCGGAGCAAGGTTACGATGGCTCGCCGAGGTAAAGTCCATGAAAAAATATGGTGTATCGTCTCGTGAAGGTTTTTCGTATTTGTATGAGTATTGCTTAGCAATATCGAATTTAATAACCTCAAAAGTGTCATAGCTACGCACTAACCAATAATCGCCGCGCAGGTGTCTGCGCCAATGAGATTTCGAGCCATGAGCAATGTCACGCATTTCGCTTAGTAAACTCTTGCTGATTGGGTAGTTGGATAACTGATTTTTCAAAAGTAAATGTACTGCTAGGAATAGTTGGCGCTCATCATATCCAACAACTTTCAAAACTGGAAGTTTGCATTGCGCGAAGTCCGCTTGAATGCTTGTTAGCAGCGCTTTCGTGGCGAGATTATAATCGTCGGCCTCTTTAAGCAAGCGATTAATGTCATCGCTGTTTAGTAATGTTACTTCATGGTGTCGAATCTTATTACGCTCATAGGCATCGGATAAATTGCTTTGATCAACCGCGTAGTCAACCCCGTGTTTAGCGCAGTATTCAATCAGTTCGGATTTGCTATAGGGCAATAAAGGCCGTAGCACCCGCCGGCCGAATAGTGTTGTTTCTTCGCAAATACCCATGCAAATACTCATTGTTTTGCGTTTCTTTTGTAGCAAGATGGTTTCGATGTGATCGTCTCGATGATGAGCGGTAATAATCGCTTGGGCGCCAATTTGTGTGGCGATGTTCGCAAAGAAACGATAGCGAACCTGCCGCGCCCAACCTTGGAAATTTCCAGTTTCCGAGTATTGATCGATATCGAGAACATAAAGGGGTATATCGCGATGAATGCAATACTGTTCGAGTCCCGATTGTTCAAGATTGCTTTGGGGTCGTTTGTGGTAATTGACATGAGCGACCGCAAGATTATACCCGTCTTCATGTAGCATGTCTAAAAGGGCCATTGAATCGGGACCAAATGACACGGCAACCAAATATAAGTTTTCCTTATTTAGGAGGCTTGACTTTTTCGACCAGTTCATACATGGGGGCAAGCACGCCTTTAAGCGGTTTGTCGTTAAGCGAGATAACGCGAGCGCCGATGACGCGGGAGCCTAACATCAGTGTAATCAAATCGCCGATTTTAACTTCATCGGCCGGTTTTGATTGACGGCCGTTTTTATAAACGCGACCGCCTTCGGCCAACTCTTTGGCAACCGTGCGTCGTTTAATCAATCGCGAAACTTTTAAAAATTTATCAATTCTCATATTTTTATTTTATCAAAATACCGGACTTACTTCGTTTTTCGCGATGAGTTCGTCGTACACTTTGGTAACTGTCGCCATCAGGTTTTCAAGGTTTTCAAACCATTGGCCTTTCTTAAATAGGCGGATTTTGAGTTCGCGATTTTGATAATTGACGCGCATCAGTGGCATGATCATGTGCGCTCTTTCAAATAGCAGCGTCCCCGCCTTATTCAGTAAAACAAATTCTCGCGACAGCTGTAGATCAACATGTGGTTTCGTCTCTTTGATATTGTCAAAGGCCGGATGCCTTAAGTTCAAATCGAGGATGCGCTTTCTTAAAAGGAGATCGACTTCGCTTGGTATCCGTCCATACAAATCGCGGATATAGGCGCGAATCGTCATGATGTCGTCGTTAGTTTGCGCTTTATCGATATCTTGATAGAGTTCAATCTTGTCGGGATTATCAGCGTATGTTTGGGGAATATACGCATCGATTCCTAGTGACACGGGCGTCTCCGGAGGCGGTGTCATCACACCGCTTTGTTTTTCTAAAATTGCTTCGTTTAATAACTGTAAATACATATCGATGCCGACACTATCGATGAAGCCGGCTTGCTCAGGGCCTAAAATGTCACCCGCGCCACGGATCATTAAATCGCGCTGGGCAATTTTATAACCACTGCCGAGTTCGGTAAAATCTTGAATGGCTTTTAGCCGTTTGGCCGCTGTTTCGTTGATAACTTTGTGTTCGCGATATAGCAAATACGCAAAGGCGATGCGATTGCCGCGCCCGACGCGCCCTTTGATTTGATAAAGTTGTGAAAGTCCGAAATTCTGCGCGTCTTCAACAATAATCAAATTCGCATTAGCGATATCAATGCCGTTTTCAATGATTGATGTGCACACTAGCAAATTGAGTTCGCCTCCATAGAAACGCACCATCACGTCCTCGATGTCATCACGCAGCATTTGTCCGTGGACGATGCCGATGCGGGCATTATGAATCATTTCGCCAAGTTTTTTGGCGACGCCATCGATAGTTGATACATTGTTATGGAGATAAAACACCTGTCCGTGCCGACCCAGTTCGCGTTCAATCAATTCTTTGATAATCGCTTTGTTATAGGCCATCACATACGTTTGTATCGGCATCCGATGGACGGGCGGGGTGTTTAACTGTGACAACTGGCGAATACCGAGTAGCGATATTTGTAGTGTGCGTGGAATCGGCGTTGCCGTCAGTGTCAAGACATCGACATTTGATTTCAATTCCTTGATTTGCTCTTTTTGTTCAACGCCGAACCGTTGTTCTTCGTCGATAATCAGTAGTCCCAAATCAAAATACTTAATCTCTTTACTTAATAAACGATGCGTCCCGATGATTAGGTGGGTCCGGCCTTCGCGAATATCGTTGATATAGCGACGTTGATCGGCTTCGGGAATCAGCCGCGATAAAATTGCGATATTGACGCCGAAATGGGCAAAGCGTTCGGTCGCCACTTCGAAGTGTTGCCGCGCTAATAATGTTGTCGGACATAAAAATGCGACTTGCTTGCCGCTACTAATCGCTTTAAACGCCGCACGCATGGCGACTTCGGTTTTGCCAAACCCGACATCTCCGCATAAAAGCCGGTCCATCGGCATCGGTTTTTCCATATCGTCTTTGATTTCATTAAGCGATTTTTGTTGGTCAGGCGTTAGTTCAAACGGAAAACGTTTTTCAAATTCGTGTTGCAACTGGTCGTCAGGCGCAAATGCAAATCCTTGAGCGTTGGTGCGTTCTTTGTAAAGTGCGAGTAAGCGCTCGGCCAAATCATCGACGCGTTCCCGGATTTTTTTCTTGGTCTTTTCCCATTCACTTGAGTTGAGGCGATTAAGGCGCGGGGTTGCCCCTTCTTTCGCCCCGTATTTGCGAACGAGATTGAATTGGGCCAGCGGCACGTATAAAACATCACTTCCGGAATAAGCGATTTGTAAATAATCGCGATGGATTCCATCAACCTCAATCGTTTGAATGCCAATAAATTGACCGATACCGCTTGTTTCGTGAACGACATAATCGCCTGGATGGAGTTCGTCATATGACTTTAGAATCGTCGCTTCTTTATAGCGGTTCATAAACCGTGATACACGCGAGCGGTATCCAAACAGTTCCTGACTAGTTAAGTAGGCAATGCGTTGCTCGGGTAGTTCAAATCCTTCTTCAAGGTTAAACTGGGCAACCCCAAGTTTGCCGACGGGTAAAGACATCCCTTCAACGTGTTCATACTCGATGGCGGTTTCTTTAAGGAGGTCGGTCATCGTTTCAAGTTGTTGCGGCGTGGCGATTGCCAGTATGAGTTTATCAACTTTGTATAAATACGATTGAATCAAATTGGCGGCATTACGCACGGTGCTGGCGGCGCTGATGATGGCATAGACTGGTAACGCCCACGTTTTCTCAGATCCGTTAAACGGATCGTTGATTAAAACCGGATGATGCTCGCCCAAAACGCGGTCGATATCGCGGTACATGCCTAAATGCGATAGTAGTTGCCCGTGTTCAAATAGTTCGCTGAAATAATTGAACGCTTCTTCGACTAATAGCGTGGATGAAGCTTTTAGTTGATCATTATTGGCCACGACCGTAATCGCATCGGGAGCGTAATCCAAAATACCGCAGTGCCGCGCTTGGGCATAGCCTAGATATTTATATAAAGAGTGATGATATTCATAGTTTTCTAGCTTAGCTAAATCAGCATCGGTTTTTGTGCGAAGATGCTCGTATGCTTCATAGCCAAGCGCGGTTCGGTCGTCCTCAAGCTGTATCGCGACTTTACGGCGTAAATTAATGACTTCCGTTGGTGCAAATAATATGTCGCTCGCCGGTAAGATACGGGCATCGGAGAGTTCGCCAAACGATGATTGGGTAGCAATGTCGAAATGACGGATGCTTTCAAGTTCGTCGCCAAAAAATTCTAAGCGAATCGGGTGCGTGTTATTGACGGAAGATATATCGATAATCGCTCCTCTGACAGCAAATTGAAGTGAATGGTCAATTTTGTTAACACGGGCATAGCCGCTTTGGGTCAGAACTAACTTGAGCCGTTCGACATCATAAGTCTCGCCCTTTTTGAACACGAGTGTTTGATTTTTGAAATAGGTGGGGTCAGGTAAAAACCGCATCGCCGCGGCCGCATGCGTAATCAAAATTTTGGGTACTCCGCTTAAAAGTTGATCCATGACATATAGTCGTTGCGCCATCATTTCTTTGCTGGCAGCCAATGATTCAGCTCTTAAAAGTTCATCAGCCGGATAAAATAGGCACGCTTCCTCGCCGATAAATGAGGCAAGGAGGTCGTACACGCGCTGGGCGTTATAAATATTTGTGGTGATAACCGCATAGCGACGCGGTTTTTTTATAAACGCGCTTCCAAAAAGAAGCGCAATGTCTAGTGTATCATCAACTTGAAAACGCCCTTGCCCTTTTGATAGGGCGCTGACGGCTTGATGCTCACTTAAAATGTTAAATAAGTTCGGCATGTTAATTAAAATGGTTCATCGCGTGGAGAAAATCGAATTTTAGATAGTCGATTATCGAAGCGATGGCCCGATCGATTGATTGTTCGATTAGTTTTAACTCATCTTTCCCTGGTTTCCCTAGTACATAGTCAACTCCGTTAAACGGAGGTTTTCCGATTCCGATTCGGATGCGTTTGAATTGGTCGTTTTGCAGTGTTTCGATAATGTTTTGAACGCCGTTATGCGATCCGCTGCTACCGCCAAGACGGAGTCTGATCTCGCCGGGGTCAAACGCCATTTCGTCATACACGACTAACAAATCTTCAATCTCGATTTTGTAGTAGCGCATCGCTTCAGACACGGCTTGACCGCTTAGATTCATAAACGTGGTCGGCTTTAAAAGCATCACGTCATGGCCCAAATATTTGATAATCGCATATTCGCTTTTAAAGGCCGTTTTATCGATGGTGATGCCAAGTTCATGCGCTAATTTATCAATTGTTTGATAACCGAGATTGTGTCTCGTTTTCGCATATTTTTTGCCGGGATTTCCAAGTCCTACAATGAGTTTCAAATGCCGTTTCCTCGCACGAAATTATAGCATATAGTGCTATACTATTTACATTATCGCCATAAGTTGCAAAGAGAACCTCAATGATAAATTACCTAAAAAACAACGTCATGTTATTTGTTAAAGGCATGGCTATCGGCACCGCCGTCATCATTCCGGGAGTCAGCGGCGGCACGATTGCTTTTTTGCTTGGCATCTATGATCAGATGATTGAAGCGATTGTAGGAATTCGCCGTCATTTCGTTAAATCGATTTTATATCTACTGCCAATCCTTGTCGGCGCGTTGGCCGCCGTGCTAATTCTGGTCATTCCCATTACATGGATGTTTGATGTGGCGCCGCTACCGCTTGTGACGCTTTTTGCTGGATTGATTTTAGGTGGGCTTCCTTCTTGGTTTGTGACTATTAAGGGTGGTTATTCACCAATTCGGATTTCGGTATTTGTCGTGGCGCTACTTTTTGCCGCACAATTAGGCGTTTTATCAGTCGTGACTTCATTTGATGCCACTGCCATATTGGCGAATATAACTGTTCCTAATGCATTGCTGCTCGTGCTAGTGGGGATGCTAGGCGCTTCGGCGCTTGTGATGCCGGGCATCTCGGGATCGATGCTACTACTCGTCATCGGTTTTTACGCCCCGCTGACGAATCTAATCAAGGACATGATGTCGGCGCTTCTAGCCGGTACGTTATTCAACAACCTGACGCCAATTCTTGTGATTGGGATGTTTATCATTGGCTTGTTAATCGGATTCATTCTCATAAGCTTGTTAATGAAATTTTTGCTCGATAAATATAAACTGGCGACCTACTTCGGTATTATCGGATTCATTATGGGTTCGATTATCGCTTTATACTTCAATTATGAGGTCGTGTGGATGTATGAGTCGCTGCCATGGTGGCATATCCCGATTGCAATTGCCTTATTAGCGGTCGGATTCTATGGTAGTCACCTGCTTGCCAAGTACGGAAAAAACAATAACATCAAGGAGAGCTAAGACATGACGTGGGAATTCGATATCCTCTACTGGATTCATCAAAATTTGCATGGGTCGGACTTTATTAATCGCCTTGTCCATTTCTTCACAATCTTCGGTGAGGGCGGTATCGTTTGGTTCGCCGCGGCAATTGTGTTCTTGTTTATCAAAAAATATCGCCGCTTAGGCATCGGCGTAATCTTAGCGATGATCCTTATTGCCGGATTCAATAATTACATCTTTAAACCATTAATAGCGAGACCACGCCCTTTCTATGAAGTCGAAGGCGCGGGACTAGCCGCTTTCGTTACCACGATATTCCAACCCGTGTTTGTGATTGGTGGTAAAGAAATATGGGGGATTCCTGAGTCTTGGTCATTCATGAGCGGTCATTCGGTGTCCGGCGTCCTTGCTGGGACGATTATCTTCATGTATGAAAAGAAACGGTTTTGGCCCTTCTTAGTACTTGGTATCTTAATGGGTTTATCAAGGCTATTCCTACTCGTCCATTATCCCACCGACATATTGGCGGGTTTCGCTTTTGGAGCGTTATGGGGTATCGGCGTTCACTACTTGTCGCAGTGGATTGCTAATAAGTTCAAACAACGCAAATTAAAGTTGGTATCCGAACCCAAGTAATAATATTTGACTATAAGTCAGCGGGGTATATAATCTATTATTGACAAATCGGTCAATATTAAATGCCCCGCAGTAAACAATCACTCGAACAACTCTATCAATTACGCCGTCAGCAAATATTAAAAAACTCGCTGCGGCTTTTCGCCATTAAAGGCTATGATGCGACCTCGGTCAACGACATCGCCGCTTCGATTGGTTTCTCACATGGGCTGATTTATCACTACTTCACCGACAAAGAAGAAATATTCACGACTTTGCTTGATCAATCGTTAGCGCTTGGCTACCTACCGCTTTTCCCGCAACTGACCGATGAACAATTGGATGATCCAAGAACAACGATAAAACAAATAATCACTCATATTTATGACGAACTGGAACGAGTGGATTCCGACTTTGGTTATTACTTTTATTTATTCTTGAATATGCGTTTTCAAAAGACGGCGCCCGCCCCACGCTTCCGCGTTCCCCAAAAAGAACAACGCCCGTTTGGCATCATCGCTCGGCTAATTGAAGCGGGACAGCAAAAAAACGTTTTCGGACCGGGCGATCCCCGCGATATCGCCGTGATCTTTTTTGCCACGATGCGCGGACTTACTTATGCGATGTTAAATAGCGAAACAAAATTCGTCTTGCCTTCAATTGATAGCCTCATGAATTTGTTTATCGGAAAGGCGGTTAACAATGCTTAAACTGCTCAAATATCTAAAATACACGTGGTGGCAAGTATTGATTGCCGTGGCTTTTGTGGCTACGCAAGCATACTTTCAACTCGAACTACCGCGCAAGATGGGGGAGATGACTAACCTTGTCTTACAAGGTGCGGAAACGATTGAGATTCTCAAGATTGGCGCTTATATGGGCCTTGTCTCGATTATCGTGATTGTTTGCGCGGTCAGCGGCGCTTTACTAAACTCTTTCATCGCCACAACGTTTGGCAAAAACATTCGGTCAGATGTTTTTAAAACGGTTTCGACTTATTCGCTTACTGAATTTGAAAAAATCGGAACCGCTTCATTGATGACGAGGACGACCAATGATGTTCAACAACTTCAAATGGCGGTATTCATGGGTATCCGCATCATGATTATGGCCCCCATCATTTTTACGATTGCCATTAGCAATACACTACGCAGCAATGCGATATTAACGCTTGTTTTCGCCGCGGCGATTCCGCTTGTGGTCATCGTTTTAGCAATTCCATTTATCATCGCTTATCCGCTATTTGACAAAATTCAAAAGAAAATCGACCGTGCGACATTGGTGTTAAGAGAAAATCTCACCGGCGTGCGCGTCATTCGGGCATTTAACCAACAACGAAGCGAAGCAAAACGTTATGATGTCGCCAATCGCGATATGACGAATACGACCATGAAGGTTAATCGCACGATGTCGTTTATTAACCCCAGCATCAATATTATTTTCAATTTGACGTATCTAGGTATTTATTTCCTTGGGTTTGCCTCGCTTGACGGAAAACCATTTAGCGATCCCAGCAACTTCGTTAATTTCGGAACGATTATGACCACGGCTCAATATTCGATTAACGTCATGAACTCCATCGTGATGTTCGCATTTATCTTCATCATGCTACCGCGAGCTCGCGCGAGTGCTAACCGCATCCGCGAAGTATTAGAGATGAAGCCGTCAATCAATGATCCGGTTACACCAAGACAAGCCGGAAAAACCGAAGGCAAAATTGAATTCCGTGACGTAACCTTTAAATTCAAAGACGCCGACCGGGCTACGCTAAAAAATATTAACTTTGTGTCAAAACCCGGTCAAGTCACGGCCATCGTCGGTTCGACCGGCAGTGGCAAATCGTCAATCATTAATTTGATTCCTCGCTTTTATGATGTGAGCGAGGGCGCTGTTTTAATCGATGATGTCGATGTACGCGATTATACCCAAGCTGACTTACGGGCCAAAATCGGATTTGTTCCCCAGCAAGCGCTACTATTTTCAGGTTCAATCGCTGATAACCTTCGCTATGGCAATCAAACGGCGGATATGACCGACATGTGGGAAGCGCTAGACGTCGCCCAAGCAAAAAAATTCGTTGAACGAAATGAACAACAACTTGAATTTGATGTGTCACAAGGCGGTAAAAATTTCTCGGGTGGGCAAAAACAGCGTATTTCAATCGCTCGCGCGCTGATAAAGAAACCGGAGATATATATATTCGATGATGCTTTTAGCGCGCTTGATTTTAAGACCGATATCAAACTGCGACGCGCTTTAAAAGATTATGTTAAGAAAGCAACCGTCCTCATCGTCGCGCAGCGGGTGTCGACGATTATTGACGCTGATAATATTCTCGTATTGCACGAAGGCGGCATTGTCGCCCAAGGAAAGCACAAAGATTTACTTCGTAACTGCAAAATATATCGCGAGATTGTCTATTCGCAACTAGATCCTGAAGAAATCGACAAGACTTTGGCGCTGAGCCAACAAGTGTTGTCAAACGAGGGGGTCGATTAATATGGCTGCACCTCGTGGAAGAATGATGGGCACGATTGAGAAACCGCGCGATTTCAAAAAGACGATGCGTCGTCTCCTCGCCGATTTCCGTCCGATGCTGCCAAAACTATTCGTGGTCGCCCTGATTGCGATTGTTTCGGTGCTATTTTCAATCTTATCCCCGCTATACATTCGCGATATTCTCAACAATATCGCCCGGACTCCCGAAGATTTCTTTACATTGACGCTTGAAGGCTTCATCACGGTTGATTGGATGGCCCTGATTCAGCGATTTGCCATTGTGTTGGCATTTTATGCATCTGCTGCCTTTTTGAATTGGTTAGCCGAGTGGCTCGTCATTCCTATCGCCGCTAATTATTCATATAACATGCGCAAGAAGTTCCAGTCTAAAATCGATACGCTGCCTCTGAACTTCTTTGATTCGCAAACGTATGGAGAAATTCTTTCCAAAGGCACCAACGATATCGATACCATCGCCCGTTCGATGCAACAAATCATTACCCAAGTCATTCATTCGGTGTTCTTATTCATTGGAGTGATCATCGCGATGTTCGCCAGCAGCTGGCAGCTTGCGCTTGTGGCAATGGCCAGTTTACCTTTGACGATTGGATTCACGGTTTTAATTGCCAAACGGTCACGTAAACATTTCAAAATACTCCATAAAAAACTTGGAATACTAAATTCACACATCGAAGAAAACTACGGTGGTTTCAAAATCGTCAAGCTGTTCAACAAAGAGCCCGAAGCCATTGAAAAATTCAACAAGATTAACGCCGATATGGCCAAAGACGATCGCTATGCCCAGTTTTTCTCCGGTGTTATCTACCCGACAATCCATTTCGTTAACAATTTAACGTTCGTTGGTATTTGCGTTGTCGGCGGTCTGATTCAAGATATCGGCAACATGGTCGCGTTCTTTGTATTGATCTCGCTGTTCCAAATGCCGTTCCAACAAATTGGACAAATCGCCAATATCATTCAATCAAGCGCGGCGGCCGCCGAACGCGTTTTCTCGGTGTTTGATGAAAAAGAAGTGGCGCCCAATCCTAGTGATGCCCTCACAGATATTTCGCGCATGAAAGGCGAAGTCAGATTTGAAGACGTTTGGTTCTCATACAAACAAGACGCGCCCTTAATCGAGGCGATGAACCTCGATATCCGTCCGGGCGAAAGCGTGGCCATCGTCGGTCCCACCGGCGCTGGTAAAACGACAATCGTGAATCTGATTCTACGGTTCTACGAAGTCAATCGCGGCAAAATCACGATTGATGGCGTCGATATCCGAAATTATAGTTATGAAGCACTCCGTAATGCCATCGGTATGGTGCTTCAGGATACGTGGCTCTTCTCAGGATCGATTAAAGATAATATTCGCTACGGTCACGTCGGTGCTAGCGACGAGGAAATCATCGAAGCCGCGAAAGCCGCTCACGCCCATTTCTTTATCACGACACTGCCCGGTGGTTATGATTTTGTATTGAATGAAGAGGGCACCAATATCTCGCAAGGACAACGGCAACTTTTGACGATTGCCCGTGCCATCTTAAGCCAACCCAAGATTTTGATTCTCGACGAAGCGACCTCCAGCGTCGATACGCGCACGGAAACGGTCATCCAAGAAGCAATGAATAAATTAATGCAAAACCGGACGAGTTTCGTGATTGCCCATCGCCTCTCAACCATTAAAAACGCGAAAACGATTCTGGTCATGCGCCATGGAAAAATCATCGAAACCGGCAACCACGAACAGTTATTAGCGCTCAATGGTTTCTATGCCGATTTGTATAATGCCCAATTCTCAGGGTCGAATCCGTTAGCCCCGCTTGATATTGAAGCTTAGTTAAAACGACCCGCGGGTCGTTTTTTTATCTATTTTTAATGTTGATGGCCATAATGTCGATGTTCATTTCATCTTCGGTCAATCCGGCGTGATGACCTTTGACGTCACCATGGGCAAGCTTGCCTTCTTTTAAGTGATCGAATGATGCTTTGTCGACGGATATGGCGAGAAAATCGCCAATGAATTTATCTGTGATTGGGTGGGGGTTTCCCTTACCATACCACTGTTCGTCAATGACTTGTTGCCGTGATTTAAGAATGAAACGACGACCGTATCGTTGATTGAATAGTTTGGCAAATGGTCTGTGTTTTCCTTTTTTTACATAAAAGTTCGCCGAACGCGGTTCATTCGAAAATGGCCGTTCAAGCATTGAGAATAGTAAGTCGTTTTCCTGTTCGCTGATAAAGTCGACATCGATTAACCCATGATCGGAAAGCACTAAGAATAATGTCGTTGGATGTTGCTTGGATAGTGTTTCCACACCATCGTTAATCGCACGAATGACTTTTTTTACGTTGGGATGATCGGTCCCATAATCGTGAATTTCCAAATCTGGTGACACCCAATAACCATACACGAATGATGGTCCAGTAATGGTGCATTGGGTCGACATCATCGCGAAAAATTCATCAAGTGATTTGGCGCCTTCGGATCTAACGATTGAGGGCCACACCGAATTGACGTGATAGGTAGGATTTTTATCCTTAATCAAGGTAAGGATACTCGGGTAATCAAGTAACTCGCGAATATGGTTGGGATCCAAGAGCGGTTCTTTTGTCAAATTGTTCTTGCCGCTGAACAGATCGACATTGGCTGCGACTTCTTGGAAATACTGCGACCAACCAAGCCAACCGGTCTCAATCGGATACCGCCCCGATAATAATCCGTTGGTGGCGGCAACGGTCGTCGGTGGAAACGTCGAGGTAATCGTATGAAGGTGATGCCTAGGAAGCCACGCTCCTTTGGGAAGATGTTTCTGAATGAGTGCGGTCCCGAGTCCGTCAAATAAGAGCACGGCAATCCGATTGGCGTTTTTGATGACATCATCGATTTGTTTAATCGTTTCATGAAACGGGGTGACGCCAAAGCGCGCTAAAAGCGAATTTGAAAAATTGACGATGTTGTTGCTTGTTTGTGAATATTTGATTTTCATAATGGGGTATTTAAAACATTACCACAATTAGCGCAAATCATAAAACAAACAACGCTTTTCAGGCTACTTTTGGCGTTTATTTATCGTATTCGTTAATATCTATGATATTATATTTGCCGTGAGTGTGTCCAAACCTGGATACACGCTGATATAAAATGGAGGAACACACATGTCAGAAAAAAAATACGTTTATGGATTTAAAGAAGCCAAAGGGCTTGGCCGTGAGATTTTAGGCGGCAAGGGCGCCGGTCTCGCTGAAATGACCTCGATTGGCATCCCGATTCCGCAAGGATTCACGATTACAACCGAAGCTTGTAACCTCTACTACGATTCCGGTAAGAAAATTCCCGAATACGTCATTAACCAAATCTATGCTGCTGTCAAAGTCATCGAACAAGAAACTGGCAAGAAATTCAACGGCGATAAAAACCCGTTGTTAGTTTCCGTCCGTTCAGGCGCTCGCGCCTCGATGCCCGGCATGATGGATACGATTCTCAACCTCGGTCTCAACGATCGCACCGTCGAAGTGTTGGCAAAAGAAACTGGTAACGAACGGTTTGCTTATGACTCATATCGGCGTTTCATCGTCATGTACTCAAACATCGCCAAAGGTCATCCGCGCACCGACATGGACAAGATGCTTGAACAAATGAAAGAGCACAAAGGCGTCCGTCTCGACACCGAATTAGATGCCAACGATCTCAAAGCGCTTGTCAAACAATACAAAGATTATTATAAAAAAGTCTTTAAAGAAGATTTCCCCTCTGACACTTACCATCAACTGATTGAAGCGGTCACCGCTGTGTTCCGGTCATGGGATAACCCCCGCGCCAACGTTTATCGCAAAATGCACGCGATTCCATATTCATGGGGAACCGCCGTCAACGTCCAATCGATGGTGTTTGGTAACAAAGGCGAAACGTCGGGTACCGGCGTTGCCTTCAGCCGCAGCCCCTCAACCGGGGAAAAGAAACTATTCGCCGAATATCTTCCTAACGCTCAAGGCGAAGATGTCGTCGCTGGTATTCGCACACCGCTACATATTGATTATCTTAAAGAAGTCATGCCGGAAGTTTATGACCAGTTCATGGGAATCGTTGCTAAAATGGAACACCACTACCGCGACATGCAAGACATGGAGTTTACCGTCGAAGAACGGAAACTATACTTCCTACAAACTCGTAACGGCAAACGT
>Ga0209835_1000310_pt1 | contig 32939 bp, 28 predicted proteins | sample LakKivwa52mmetaG_FD_184138 | JGI IMG/M metagenome (GOLD analysis project Ga0209835, IMG submission 184138) | Anoxic lake water microbial communities from Lake Kivu, Rwanda to study Microbial Dark Matter (Phase II) - Lake Kivu water 52m metaG... | ecosystem: Environmental > Aquatic > Freshwater >... | reverse complement strand
ACTCTCCGTTTCCGGTCCTGATCCATGGATCATCGGCCTCCCTTTCCTTCCTCCTTGCCCCTTTCCATTTCAACGCCCCCCTCAAGTCCAACGCCCCATTAACCAACCCCTCATTCTTCATTGCTGTAGAAACCATATTTGCCTTGACAAAGTGTTTCCATTATGGTTTACAGGAAAAATTATTAATTCTTCACGGGGTTTACACGATGAAAAAGACATTGACGAATTTCAGCAACACGAAGATGAAGCGAACCCATGGATTCCTCGTCCGTATGGCCACCAAAGGCGGCCGGGCCGTCCTCAGCAGAAGACGGGCGAAGGGAAGAAAGAGGCTGACGGTATAATCCCCGTGGGCGGGCCAAGGGCAGGTCGGGTCAGCCCCGGCAAGGGGGCAATGCGGGATGGAATCCAAAACCTCCGGCCCCAGGCTTTTGGCAAAGAGGAGCGTGTTCGGAAAAGGCAGGACTATTTAAGGATTTACGAGCAGGGGACACGGCGCTATTCGCGGCGTTTCACCATTATCACGTGCCGGAATCCATCGGGAATCAGAAGACTGGGCATGACGGTCAGCAAAAAAGCAGGGAACGCGGTACAGAGAAATAGGATCAAACGTCTTTTACGCGAGTTTTTCAGATTGAACAAATTCCGGCTTCCAGCCGCGCAGGACATTGTAATCATTGCTAAAAAAGGGATATTACCCCTTACCTACAATGATGTGCGCACCGAGCTGGAGAGCTGCCTGATCAAGCGAGCCGATGCCTGAAAGCCTATTCTTGCAAATGGGGGGAAGATTTTTAATCGTGCTGGTCCGTATCTACCAGATGTGCGTCTCCCCTTTTCTGCTTCCCTGCTGCCGTTTCTATCCGAGCTGTTCCGAATACGCAATCGACGCCGTCAATCGACACGGCCCCATGAAGGGGCTCTACCTGGCCCTGAGGCGCCTTTTGCGATGTCACCCCTGGCACAGCGGCGGATATGACCCGGTGAAGTAAAAAAATTAAAGTCACATTTGGAGGTAGTCGATGGACAAGAGAACCTTTCTCGCCGTTGTCCTCTCGCTTGGCGTGTTGTTTGTTTATCAGACCTATTTCGTTAAGCCGCCTGTCAAGACGCAGCCGGCGCCGACCCAGCAAGAGGCCGCAATCGCCCCGCAACAGACGGCCAGACCGACGGCCGGCGTATCGGAGAAGGCCGCAGGGCCGACCGCTGAGTCCTCGGAAACCTTAACCGGCAGGCCGGCGGCCCCGCAGGCAACGGTTGGAACGGAGAAAGAGGTCGTTGTGGAAACCCCGCTCTACAGGGCGGTATTCACCACACGGGGCGCCGCCCTGAAATCTTTTCAACTGAAACAGTACAAGACGGCCCTGGAGAATAACGAAGACCTCGTGGACAAATTCTATCGATGGATCGGCAAGGGGAAACCGAAACCCGAAGGCCAGTCGAGGCCGATCGAACTCGTTCATGTCTCGCAGGGGATGCCGCGGCCCCTTTCGATCTCCTTCCCCGATTCGACCATCAGCATTGCCGAGGATGGATTCTATGAGACCGACGGCAGTAAGCTCGACATTCGGACGGGCGCAGAATCCCCAAGGCTGACCTTTACCCAGACCTATCCGGGCGAGCTTCGGATCGACAAGACCTTTACCTTTCACCCGGACAAATACAGTTTTGGTCTTGAGGTCAGGGTGAACAACATTTCGGGCGCCACTTTGAACCAGAACGGCGGCCTCAACTGGTATCAATATGTCGATCCCGCTGCGCCGGTGGACAGTTACGCGCACGACGGCCCCGTCTCCTATATCGCCAAGAGCGTCGACCGCCATGAAGTCGGCAAACTCGAGGCGGACAAGACCCTCGGTCCCAACGTGTCCTGGGGGGGGTTCGAGAGTAAATACTTCATCGCCGCGCTGATACCGCACAACCCGTCGTTGACGAGTTTGAGAATGACCAGGGACAGCAGCAATCTGGTCCTTGTGGGACTCAAAGGGCCGAAGAACATGATCCCCTCGGGGCAGTCCGGCGTGTTTCAGTATTCCCTCTACTTGGGGCCGAAGGATTACACCATCCTCAAGGCCATGGAGGTCGATCTTGAGAACGCGATCGATTTCGGCGACTGGCTCAAGTGGCTCGCCATGCCTCTGCTCATCGCCCTCAAGTTCCTCTATGGCTACGTCCACAATTACGGGATTGCGATCATCATCCTGACGATCCTGATCAAGGTGATCTTCTGGCCCCTGGGCAACAAAAGCTACAAGTCGATGAAGGAGATGCAGAAGCTCCAGCCGAAGATGGCCGCCCTGCGGGAGAAGTACAAGGACGACAAGACCAAGCTCAGTCAGGAATCGATGGCCCTATACAAGACCCACAAGGTGAATCCCCTGGGCGGGTGTCTGCCGATGATCGTGCAGATCCCCGTTTTCTTCGGCCTGTACAAGGCCCTGCTCTATGCAATCGAACTGCGTCATTCCCCCCTGTTCTGGTGGATACAGGATCTCTCCGAGAAGGATCCCTACTACATTACACCGATCGTCATGGGCGCGACGATGTTCATCCAGCAGAAGATGACACCGGTGGGCGCCGATCCCCTGCAGGCGAAGATCATGCTCTTCATGCCGTTAATCTTTACATTCATGTTCCTTAACTTCCCGTCGGGGCTGGTGATCTACTGGCTGTTCAACAATGTGATCAGTATCGGTCAGCAGGTTTACGTCAACAGGAAGCCGACATAAAAGACCGAAGGGGCAGAGGCAATGGAAGAAATGAAGATCGAAGGCAAATCCATCGATGAGGCGATAGAAAATGCATGCAACGCGTTTCATGTTCCCCGGGAGAAGCTGAATATCGAGATCATTTCCGAAGGGTCTGCAGGATTCCTCGGTATCGGGGCAAAGAAGATCCAGATCAGGGCGAGCCTCCTGGCGATCGATCTGATGATCGACGACGACCCTGTTCCCCGGCAGTCGGTCGAACCAAAAGCCTTTGAATCGCCGGTTCACGAGCCCAATCGGACGCCGGAGCCAAGGATTGTGCGGGTCCCGCCTGTCAGTGGCCGGAAGGAAGCGGTTCGGAGGGAAGAACAAAGAGGCGACGAGCCTGCACATGCGGCGCGACCTGCGTTTGCCGGAACCGTTGAAGGCGGCGAGTCAGCCAAAGATAAAGCAAAAAAAGTACTCGAAGGCCTCCTGAAGCGGATGCCGGTTGATTCCGCCGTGAGCGCGGAGGAGACGGAAGAAGCGATCATCCTGAATATCCGGGGAAACGGAAGCGGCTTCCTCATCGGAAAGCGAGGGGAAAACCTGGACGCCATCCAGTATATCGTCAGCAAGGCGGTGCACCATTCCGTCAACGGCCATAAGATGATCGTTGTCGACACGGAAGGGTACCGCGAAAGGCGCGAGGAATCCCTTATCGCCCTCGCGCTCCGGATTGGCGAGAAGGTGAAGAAAACAAAAAAGCCTTTGAAGGTTGGATACATGAACGCACACGACCGCCGTGTCATCCACCTTACCATCCAGAACGACCCGACCCTGACGACCAAAAGCCGCGGCGAAGGCGATTACCGGAAGATCCTGATCCTGCCTGCCCGGCGCGGCCCGGATCAGGCCGACGCCTGAAGGCAGACCGACACAGAGAGGCCCTGATCCTATGACCGGCAGGGACACCATTGCCGCCATCGCGACGCCGCCCGGTGTCGGGGGGCTCGGTTTGATCCGCGTCAGCGGGCCGGCGTCGGAAGCGATCGCCCGGCGCGTGTTCAGACCTCTCCGACCGCTTGCCTCTTTCCTTTCCCATCATCTCTACCACGGCGAGATCGTCGCGCCGGATACGGGGGCCGTCATCGACGACGTCCTCGTAGCCTTTATGCGAGGACCCAGCACGTATACCGGCGAAGACACGCTCGAGATCAACTGCCACGGCGGGCCTCTGATCCTCCGTACCGTCCTGGCCGAGATTTTTCGGGCCGGGGCCCGCCCGGCGGAACGGGGGGAATTCACGAAGCGGGCCTTTCTGAATGGCCGCCTGGATCTTTCCCAGGCCGAGGCCGTTCTCGAGATGATCACTGCAAAGACACCCGAGGGTCTTTCCGCCGCCGTCGACCGCCTGAAGGGAGGACTCTCCGGAAGGATAGAGAAGATCCGGGAGGCCGTCATCGATCTTTTGGCCGTCATCGAGGCTTCCATCGACTTTGGCGAGAGCGACGGTGTCGTCGAAACGCCCGGTGCGGACCTCGCTGAATTACAGATCCTCATCGAAGACCTTCTTGCCCTTGCTGCGACTTACCTGCGCGGACGGATCATCCGGGAGGGCGTCGGCGTCGTGATCGCCGGCAGGCCGAATGTCGGTAAATCAAGCCTCCTGAACCGCCTCCTGGGCGAGAAGCGGGCGATTGTCACCCCGGTCCCGGGCACGACGAGGGACTTCATCGAAGAGGCTATCAGCATCGATGGAATTCCCGTTCGTCTGACCGACACCGCCGGGATTCGTCTTCCGGAGGACGCCATCGAAAAAGAGGGGATCGACCTTCTCTGGGAGCGCCTTCACAGCGCCGACGCGGTCCTCGTCCTCCTGGACGGAAGCACGGCGCTGACGCCCGAAGATCACGAATTTTTTGAAAAAATTCATGAGAAACCGATGCTTCCGGTTATCAACAAATCCGACCTCCCGCAGCGACTCGACGGGAAAGTGCTTCAAAGCCTTCTCCCGAAGACGACGCCGCCGGCCGTCCGGATCTCCGCAAAATACGGGGACGGAATCGACCGTCTCATGGCGGCGATCCGGGAGATGGTTCTGGCAACCCCGGCGGAAGAAACAGCGGGGATTATGATCGCCGACCTCCGCCACAAGATCGCCCTGGAAAGGGCTGCCGAATGCCTCGACCGCGCCCGCGAGGGTCTGCAAGAAGGGCTATCGCCCGAACTGACCGCTCTGGAGGTCCGGGAGGCGCTCGATTCGCTCGGAGAGATTACCGGCCATACGACATCGGAGGAGGTCCTCGATCGGATCTTCGCCAACTTCTGCATCGGCAAATAGGGACTTTTGAAAAGTTACGCAAAGGGATCAAATAGACCATGGAGAGTCAACGATGCCTGAATACCTGCACCAGGAGCCGGGAACTGAGGTCCGGTTCATCGCCGGGCATTACACGATCGTCGAAGAGCAGCGGTTGGCGTTCTGCGGCAGGGAGGTTCTCTATGTCGTGGGGATCGCCGTCGTCGGGAGCACTTGCTGCGGCGCCCAGGGCTGCCGGTTTGTCAACATCCCCGGCTATGTCGTTGCCTGGAAGAACCGGCTGTCGGAAAGCGGCATGCCGATAAGCGTCGTCGAACCGGTCGAAGGCGAAGCCGAGCAGTGTGAGATCCGGGAAACCCTGGATCGCCGGTTTCCATACTCTCAGATCCTCTTTTCGTGATTTAAATCGTCAATCGGGGTTAAGGTTTGCTTTAACGAGGTTTCTCATCACCTCCTTGGCGCGACGAAAACTCTCTTCGTCGAGGAGGCTCATCCACTCCGTTTGTCCCTGTCGGATGTGGGTTTCATAGTACATGACCAGATCGGACAGGATCGTTTTCAGGTTCTCGAGGTCTGCGGTCTGGCGATTTTCCGTATCGGTGAGCTGATCGAGCCTCTCCGTTCCACCGATTAAAAGGTCATCTGAACCAACCTCTTCGCGGCCGCTGTGGGTCGCTTTGAAAGGCACGCTTGCCCACTCGGTCACCCGAGTCCAATTGGTTCGCTTTTCCATCCGTTTTCTTCGTTCCATTCCTCTCCGCAGATCTTTCATTATATCGGAGAAGTAATCCAGGGAATAGGCTTCCCGACGATCGCCCTGTTGACGGCGGTCGAAACCGGTTCGCTTGAAATCACGGGAGAAATAGAAAGAGAAGAAATAAAATGCCGTCTGATCATGTTCCTTTAAATCATCGGCAAATATTTCCCTGAAGGCAATTTTTGCATTGGGATCGAAATTGTTGTAAGCTCCCCACAGGTAGGCGACGATCGCCGTAATGTAGTCGTATTCACGTATCGAGCTGATGATCGCCGCTTTGATCTCTTCTTTTTTGTAGGGCGGCTTCCCGTGCTTCGATAAAATGGCATTGATTGTCCGGTAGCAACGCTGTTCTTTTTCCATCGTTCACGCTCCTTCGTTATGTCATTTGTGAATATCAGTAAGTATAAAAGAGACGCGTGTTGATGTCAAGAAAACTGAAATGATGAATCGGGGCATCCGGAAACAGAAGGGGATCCTGCTTGTCCATCCGCCGGCGGCAAAAGCCTGCGAAGCGCCGGGGGGACTGGCGCGGCTTGCAGGCGCGCTCCGGCGTCGCGGGGTCATCTGCCGCGTCTGGGATGCCAATACTGAGGGTCAGCTCGCCCTTATGGATTCCGCCGGGCGGGCCTGCGGGGTGGCAAACGACACCTGGACTCGGCGGGCGGCCGGGCGCCTGACGGAGAGCCGCAACTCTCTCCGGTCGTGGGAGCTCTATGCGAATCCCGATCGCTACCGGTGGGCGGTGTCGTCTGTGAACCGCCTCCTCGCGGCGGCGGCCGAGCCGTTCGGCGTCCGCCTGAGCCTCGCCGATTACGAAGCCGATTCGCTCTTCTCCGTCCGGAGCGCCGATCTGCTTAGGGCCGCCGCGACACCCGATGAGAACCCGTTCTATCCTTGGTTTCGGGGACGTTTCCCTGAAATCCTTGCGGAAACGGCTGTTTCACACGTCGGGTTCTCGATCAACTACCTCAGTCAGGCTCTGACTGCTTTTGCGATGATCGGTCTGATCAAGCGGGAATACCCGTTTCTCAAAATCGTCATCGGAGGCGGGCTCGTCACCTCCTGGCTGCGCAACTCCGGCCGTCGGAGTCTCTTTTCTGGCGTTGCAGACGAGGAGATCTGCGGGCGGGGCGAGGAACCGCTTCTTGCCTTACTGGGGGAAAGCCGCGACGGCGGCCACGACCGGCCCGATCTCGAAGGTTTTCCTCTGGCGGATTATCTGGCGCCGGGCACGATCCTTCCTTACAGCGCCTCCGAAGGCTGCTGGTGGCGCCGCTGTTCCTTCTGCCCGGAGCCGGCCGAGGGAAATTCCTACCGGCCTCTCCCGCCGGAGTGTGTCACTGAGGATCTCCGCGCCCTGACGGCGCAGATGAAGCCCGCTTTGATTCATCTCCTGGACAATGCCCTGAGTCCCGCGCTTCTCAAGACCCTGGCCGAAGACCCGCCCGGCGCCGCCTGGTACGGTTTTGCCCGGGTCACACCCCTCCTCGCGAATCCTCAATTTTGCATGCAGTTGAAGGAATCCGGATGCGTCATGTTGAAGTTGGGGCTGGAATCGGGCGATCAGGAGGTTCTCAACGCCCTGAAGAAAGGGGTTGATCTGAAGACGTCCGGGGCGGTTCTGAAGAACCTGAAGGCGGCGGGGATTGCGACCTACGTCTATCTCCTCTTCGGGACGCCGGCGGAGACACCGGCGGCGGCAAGGAGGACCATGGAATTCACCACGGCCCACGCGTCCCGGATCGACTTTCTGAATCTGGCCGTCTTCAATCTTCCCGTTTACGGTCCCGAAACCGAAGACCTCGATACCGGGGAGTTCTATGCGGGCGATCTGTCGCTTTACAGGCCTTTCGTCCATCCGCAGGGCTGGAACCGAAGGGAGGTCAGACGGTTTCTGGAGAAGCAGTTCAAGAAAGAATCCTGCATCGCGGCGATCCTCCGGCGGACTCCTCCCTTCTTTACCTCGAATCATGCGCCATTTTTTGTCATGGCTTCCCCCGGTGATGGTCTTCGTTTGCCGGGACAACCATCATTCAGTGACAGCCCTGCATCACCGCTTGCAGCGCTTTGAGCGCCGCATCGATCTCGGTCTCGCCGATCCCATAGTGGGTGAGCATCCGGAATCGAGCCGGTGCCGGGTGGGAGAGGCGAACCCCCTTTCCGGCGAGACGTTTCAGGAATTCTTCATCAGAGAAGCGCTTATCGACGAGGTCGACATAGAGGATATTGGTGAGGACGCGGGCGGGATCGGTCGCGAGTCCCGGAATGCCGACGATTCCTTCGGCGAGGCGATGGGCGTTTGCGTGGTCCTCGGCAAGGCGGTCGGTCATCTCCGTGAGAGCCACGATGCCGGCGGCTGCGATGATCCCCGCCTGTCGCATTCCGCCTCCGAGCATTTTTCGAGTCCTGCGCGCCCGCGAGATGAACGCCCTGCTTCCGCAGATCACGGATCCCACCGGTGCGGCGAGTCCCTTGGAGAGGCAGAAGCTAACCGAATCGCAGCCGCGGGTCAGTTCCCGGACATCCACGCCGAGGGCGACGGCGGCATTGAAGATCCGGGCGCCGTCGAGGTGCAGAAGAAGACCGCGCCGTTTCGCGAGTGCGGCGACGGCAGCGGTGTACTCGGGGGTCAACGGGGCGCCGTAGCAGCGGTTGTGGGTATTCTCCAGGCAGACAAGGCGCGTCCTGGGGAAGTGGATGTTCTCGGCGCGGATGGCGGTCTCGATATCTTCCAGGGCGAGCGTCCCGTCGGGTCGGTTGGGGATCGTGTGGGGGATGACGCCGCCCAGGGCGGACATCCCCCCCGCTTCGTTGAGAAAGATATGGGAACTGTCGCCGAGAACCGCCTCTTCGCCGCGCGCGCAGTGGGTCAGGACACTGACGATGTTTCCCATCGTGCCGCTCACGACCAGGAGTGCCGCTTCCGTTCCCAACCGCTCGGCGGCGATCGTCTCGAGGCGGTTGATCGTGGGGTCTTCGCCGAAGACGTCGTCCCCCAGTTCGGCGCAAGAAATGGCCTCCCGCATGGTCTCGGTGGGAAGGGTTACGGTGTCGCTGCGCAGATCGATCAGAGCCATCATTATCCTCCTGTGTTCCTGCGAATGGTTCATAACGGGTGTGAAGCCACACTTTAGCGGATCATTTCCCACAGTCCCGGCCTTTAGTCAAGTCTTTCGAGACCTTCGAAAATCGTGATCCCTCCGCGCGCTGGACATTTTTAGGGGCGCTCCGTCGTGGGGGCAGGGCGCCCTAAAAATCTCCAATGCGCGCTTCCGGGATCCGATTTTCAAGTTGCACAAAGTTCTCCTTTCGGGATCGGGGAAAGGGTTGGTGTCTCTTCCGAGAGTTCGGGAAAATGTGTTGCAAAAGCCACGTCTGTACGGTAGTTTGACTACCATGGAACCCATAGGTCGTTTCATTCGGATCATGATGCTTTCATTTGTCCTGACCGTTTCGGCATGCTCTCCTGAGGCGCCGAAACGCACCCCCGCCGGAAGCGACGCTGCCGCCCCCGCATACGGGGACATCATCGTCGAGGGGTCGATCGGGGATGCATCGAACCTCATTCCGCTGCTTTCCTCCGATTCCACCTCCCACGGGATCGCGGGGATGATCTTCAACGGCCTGATCAAGTACGACAAGGATATCAATGCCGTGGGAGATCTCGCCGAGTCCTGGGAGGTTTCCAAAGACGGCCTCGTCATCACCTTTCATCTCCGCAAAGGGGTCCGGTGGCACGACGGGCAACCCTTTACCGCCGAAGACGTCCTTTACACCTATCGGGTGACCGTCGACCCCAAAACGCCCACCGCTTACGCCGGAGACTTCCTCAAGGTCAAGAAGGCCGAGGTCCTCGACGGTCACACTTTCCGGGTGACCTACGATAAGCCCTTCGCTCCCGCACTGATGAGCTGGTCGGTCGGGATTCTTCCCAAACACCTTCTGGAAGGCAAGGACATCACCACTTCCCCGCTCGGGCGGCGTCCCATAGGTACGGGGCCTTACCGCTTCAAGGAGTGGGTCACCGGTCAGAAGATCGTTCTTGTCTCCAATTCCGACTATTTCGAGGGGAGGCCGTACATAGACGGCTACATCCTACGGATCATCCCCGATACGGCAACCATGTTCCTCGAACTCCGGGCGAGCGGGATCGACCGGATGGGCCTCACGCCGCTCCAGTATACACGGCAGACAGAGAACAACCTCTTTAGAAACAATTACAACAAATTTCGTTACTTGTCGTTTGCCTACACCTATCTCGGCTATAATCTGAAAAACCCCCTTTTCGCCGACAAGCGGGTCCGTCAGGCGATTGCGTACGCGGTCAACAGGGAGGAGATCATCGACGGTGTGCTCCTCGGGCTGGGTAAGCCGGCCACGGGACCCTACAAGCCGGGCACCTGGGCCTACAACCCAAACATTCAAATATACCCCTATGACCCGAAAAAGGCCAGGGAGCTCCTGGCCGAGGCGGGTTGGCGGGATACGAACGGAGACGGGATTCTGGAAAAGGACGGACAGCCTTTCGCATTCGAGATTATCACGAACCAGGGAAACGAAATCCGGGCGAAGTGCGCCGAGATCATCCAGCGGAGGCTGGCCGAGGTCGGCATCCGGGTCAAAATCCGCGTCGTTGAATGGGCGGCCTTTGTAAAGGATTTCATCAACAAGCGCAAGTTCGACGCGACGATCCTCGGCTGGACCATCCCGATGGAGCCGGACCTCTATGACGTCTGGCATTCGAGCAAGATGGGGCAGGAGGAGCTGAACTTCATCTCCTACAAGAACGAAGAGGTGGATATCCTGATCGTGAAGGCGAGGGAGACCTTCGACCGGGAGGTGCGGAAACGCGCTTATGACCGGATTCAGGAGATCTTTGCCGAGGAGCAGCCCTATCTGTTTCTCTATGTCCCCGATGCGCTTCCGATCATCAACGCCCGCTTCCGGGGGGTGGAAACAGCGCCCCTCGGGATCGGCTGGAACTTCATCGAGTGGCATGTCCCGAAGGCGGAGCAGAAACTGGTCATGACACGGTAAAGAAAACCCGCATTTCAGCGAATGCAGCGTATCGTTGGAAAAAAGGGGCGCGCCGCCGTCCGGCAATATGTATGGCGTCATCGCGGATAACGCGTCAATCCCCCCGGTGTGATTTGGCTTTTTTCTGGGTGTACATCAATTCGTCGGCCGCCGATAACAGTAGGTCCAGCGATACCGGGGAATCGGGATGGTAAATCACCGTGCCCCAGCTCATGGAGAGTTTGTACAGTCGTGATTCTTCTGAATTGTATGCATCGATGTGCTGTTGAAGGCGCTGCGAGACGCTGTCGTGGTTCATTTCCCCGCTGTCTATGGAAAGGACGGCGAACTCATCCCCGCCCAGGCGGGCGATGATGTCCGATTCCCGGAACGTCTGCCGCAGGAGATGCGCCGTGTCGATCAGGACCTTGTCCCCTTTTTCATGGCCCAGGGTATCGTTGATCCATTTCAGGCGATCCAAGTCGATAAATGTGAGCTGCAGCGGCCTTTGGGCTCGATTTGCAGCCTTGATCTGCTGCTCCGCAAGGGTGATGAATCCTCGTCGGTTGTACAGCTCCGTGAGCAGGTCCCGCAGGGACATCTCTCGCATTTCCGCCTCCATCCGCTTGCGTTCGGTGATGTCCTCCACCACGATCATGTTGCGCCCGGATTGTTCCCCCCGCTTCCAGAGCGGCGACATCGTGATGTTCACCCAAACAATCCCTCCGTCCTTCCGGAGGTAACGCTTTTCCCGGCTGTACTGTCTGATCTTCCCGGTCGATAGAAGCGCCCTCTTCTCCTCATCCAGCGGGGTATCCTCCGGATGCGTAATCGCATGGAAGGTGGTGGCCAGCATCTCCTCTTCCGTCCTGCCGACCATCTCGCAAAGGCGACGGTTGACCATGATGAAACGGCTCGTCTGGATTTCGATCTCGGCTACACCCACCGCCGCCTGTTCGACCAGGGCGCGGGACCGCTCTTCGCTCTCCCGCAGAGACCCTTCCGTCCTCCTGAGGTCGGTAAACAGTCGCGCGTTGGCGATCGCCCCGGCGATCTGCGCCCCGATCCTCTCCCCCAGTCGTAGATCCCGCTCGGTGTATGCGTTCGGTCTTCTTGACCGAAAGTGCAGGACGCCGATCACTTCGTCCCGGGAGATCAAGGGGATGCCCATCAGGGAGAGCAACCCCGCCTGAAGGGTGTTGGAGATTCCGGGTATCCGGCTGACGATCTCGTCATCAATGCTTTCAGGCTGGATGATCAGGCTGGTCTGTCCGCGAATGACCTCCTCAGTCAACGTCCCTGTCAGGGGGGGGGAATCCCCCTGTTTCCGATTGGGGATGTCCGTCCCGGAAACATAAGCGACAGTGAGGGTGTTCTCATGGATATTGAACAGATTCACGGCAATCCTGTCGAAGGGGATCAGTTTTCGGGCCTCGGCAGCCACCCGTTCGTACACCGCACCGATGTCCAGGGTAGAACCGATCACCCGTCCGATTTCGGCGATGACGGCCGTCTCTTCGGCCAGCCGCTCGGCGGTCTCCCGGCTCAGGCGCTGTTCTTCCTCCGTCCGTTGCAGCTCGGCCAGTGTGCTTTCAAGTTTTTTAATCGGATAGATGCGTAAGATGAAATAGATCAGGGCGCCGAGAAATGAACTGAAGATCCCTAAAAGCACAGTGAAGACGACCGGTGTGCGGATGGAATGTCTGGCTTCCATCGAACCGACAGATCGTCCCGAGTCAAAGAGAGTCACCGAAGCCGAGACAATCGGGTATCGCGCGGCAGCATCGGTTTTCACGACGACGACTCCCGCCGCGTTTCGAATGATCCTTTCGCATGGGGGGACAGATTTCAAATCTGTCCCCCTCGCGTCCTGCGAGATAATCTCCTGCAGTCTTACGATATCGAACTCCCAGCGATCCGGCCGGGTCTGAATGGCTTTTTCCACGGATTTTGCGACAAAAAAGGTTTCTATCGACAGGGTGTTCCGTATCTCGGCTACCGAATAGAAATAGTACCAAAAGGGGATTACAACGGCGAAAATGCAAGCCACCGTTGCGCCCAGGAGCTTCATGATCCTTGTAGCGGGTGTTTTCGATTGCAGAGAGAGGGAACCCAAAGTCACTTCTCCTCACTTTTCGGCGATTCGCGGCAAAGTGACATGGCCGCTTTCAGAGAGAATCTTCCATTAACCAAGCAGACGTCCCTTCAGGTAGGTCCTCAGTTCGCCGTAATCGGCGGAGAGGAACTCCGGGTGTCCCGATCGCTCATCGATATCCTTCATGCTTTGGGGGAGGTCGGGATTGATCCCAATGAGTTCGCGGATCTCGTCGGGGAATTTGGCCGGGTGCGCCGTTTCCAGAGCGATGCAGAGGGGAAAGTCGCCGAAGAGTTCAAGATAGACTTCAAGCCCTCGCCAACCAACCGCACCGTGCGGTTCAAGGAGCACTTTATACTGGTCATAGACCTTTTTGATCGTCTTTTTCGTCTCCCGGTCCGAGATACTCACGGAATAAATGCGTGACCTCATCTCCTCGAGGTCCGGGGTGCGGTGGACGAAGCCGGTGCGGTCCACTGTGCCGCCGTAAAGGTCGAAAAAGCGGGCGAGATTGCTGGGGTGGCCGACGTTCATCGCATTCGAGAGGCAGGCCCGCGACGGTGAAATCTTCTCATAGACGCCGGTTTCCAGAAAACGGGGAAACTCGTCGTTTTCGTTTGTCGGCATGATGAGCTTCTCCACGGGGAGCCCCATCCGCCGGGCATACTCGCAGCCGAGGGCATCGCCGAAATTGCCCGAGGGGACCGAGAAAACGACCGATTCCGTTTCTCGTGCAAGCTGTGCCCAGGCATAGACATAGTAGATGATCTGCGGGAGAATCCGTCCGAAATTGATCGAGTTGGCCGAGGTCAGGTTAAGGTTCGCGAAAACCGGGTCGGAGAAGGCCTGCTTCACAAGGTTCTGGCAGTCGTCGAATTTCCCGTCCACGGAAACGGCCTGGACGTTTTGGCCTATCGTGTCGAGTTGTCGCTTCTGCCTGCTGCTCACCTCGTCCCGCGGGTAGAGGATCGTCACGTCAATCCCTTCCACCCCGCGGAAAGCGTCTCCGACGGCGCTTCCCGTGTCTCCCGATGTGGCGACAAGGACGTTGAGGCGTTTCCCGGGATCGCGGAAGGCGCTCATCAGACGGGCCATCATCCGGGCTGCGAAATCCTTGAAAGAGGCCGTCGGTCCCTGATCGAGGCGGAGGATGTATTTGCGTGCAAAGACATTCTCCAGCGGCACCGGGAAGTTGTAAGCGTCGTCTATGATTCGCCGGAGTGTCTCCGCCGGGATCTCCTCTGCGAGGAAAGCCTCCGCGACAAGCAGTGCGGCTTTTGTGTAGGAGGCCCCTTTAAGCGCCTTGAATGCTTCGACGGGGAGGACCGGGATCTGCTCGGGCATGAAGAGCCCTTCGTCGGGGGCCTGTCCCATCAGGAGGGCCTCCCGGAAGGAGACCGTCTCCTTGAACGGGGTGATGCCGGGGACCTGATCCAGGTGACGGTTCGTGCTGTAATACCTTAACCTCTGTGGCATATGGGTGCTCTCGGAATAGAAAAGTTTTTACTGTAAATCGCCCTGTCGCAGGCGGAAGTGAATATCACAATCGGAAATGATAAGTAAAGGGGAATGATCGCCATGATGGGTTGGGGATTTTTTTAGCCGGTTGCCTCATTGACCGGGAGCGCAACCCGCAGGCGCCGCCCTATGGGCGGGGATAAGGGGCGCAACAAGAAATGGCCGCTTCCTTGCCGGGAAGCCCCCGCCCTATGGGCGGGGGCTTCAAAATGTTACTGAAGGGGGGGATTTGAGGTAACATTGATTCATAAAGAATGTTACCCATGCTTATTGTTTATGGAGAAGATTTTAGTCAGTTTTTTATCCAACCCCCGAGGCCTGCTTTTCGGAAAGATTTTCTTGCTTGAGGCGGCTCTTCAACCAGACCTGCATGCGTTCATCGAGGGGGCCAATCCATTTCTCAATCGATGCGATGTCTCCTTCAATAAGGGCTTTGCGGTGTTCGGGTGTGAGGTCATAGGAGGCCAGGATGCCGGCAGGGTTTTCAGCCAGCGCCGTAAGGAAGCTGTTGTCCTCAGCTGCGGTCTCAAGCACGGTCAGCATTACCTTTATGGAAGCCACTTTAAATTCGGGGATCTTTGCCTGGGGATCAAGGGCCGGGTTGGTCAATCGGTTCGCCGGAGCCTCTCTCCAGTGAAAGGCCATAAATGCCTGCCCGGGTCTGACCCGATGCGTCTTCCTCACTTTGGTCTGAACCGCTCCCCTACGGGAGCTCAGAGAGATGACATCACCTTCCACAGCCCCGAGCCGACGCGCATCTGCGGGGTTAATCTCAACGTGGCTTTCCGACACAAGTGTTTCGAGAACATGGGATCGATGGCTCATGCTTCCCGTATGCCAGTGTTCCAGGATCCTTCCAGTGGTCAACAGAATGGGATAGGCGGACGTAGGCAGTTCTGTAGGCGGCCGATCATGGACCACATGGAACTTACCACGCCCTCGCGTGAATTGACCCTTATGCAGGATGGGGGTTCCGGGATGTTTCATATCACTGCAAGGCCACTGGAGCCCGCCTTTATTGAGGCGGTCATGGTTGATCCCTTCGTAAATGGGAGTGAGCCTGGCAATCTCAGTTATGATCTCTGCAGTGGAAGCATAATTCATGGGATATCCAAGCCGTTTCGAGATCTCGGCAATGATCTCCCAGTCCAGCCTGGCCTCCCCCGGCGGATCAAGGACTTTACGAACGCGCTGAATGCGGCGCTCAGTATTGGTGAAGGTTCCATCCTTCTCCGCAAACGCCGCCGCAGGCAAAATCACATCCGCCATCTGGGCCGTCTCCGTTAAAAAGATGTCCTGTACGACGAGCAATTCCAGTCTGGCCAGAGCTTCTTTCGCATGGTTCAAATCGGGTTCGCTGAGCATGGGGTTCTCCCCCATCACATAAAGCGCCTTGAGTTTTCCCTCATAAGCGGCCTGGACCATCTCCGTGATCGTGAGCCCCGGTTTTTCACTCAAGTTCTTTCCCCAATCATTTTGAAATTTCTCTCTTACGGCGGAATTGTCCACCCGCTGGTATCCCGGATAAACAACGGGCAGAGCGCCCATATCGCATGCGCCCTGGACATTGTTCTGTCCCCGGAGGGGCGAGAAGCCCGTTCCCCTGCGACCCAGGTTTCCGGTGAGCATTAAAAGGTTGGCAATGGTCTTGGCATTGTCCGTTCCGGTCGTGTGTTGTGTTATCCCCATGCCGTAGAGGACAATGGCCTTTTTCGCCTTCCCAAAAAGCAGGGCGGCCTGCCGGATTTTCTCTCCTGCAACACCCGTGAGGGCCTCCACGGTTTTGAGGTCGTATCGTTTCAGGGATTCGAGAAAAGGCTCGAATTCCTCGCATCGCTTCGAGATGAACTTCTGATCATGGAGGCATTCCTCCACGATTACCCGCATCATCCCGTTGAGAAGCGCCACGTCCGTTCCGGGCAGATGATCCAGATAGACCTGGGCCATGTCGCACAATTCTATCCTGCGCGGGTCCGCCACGATCAGTTTCGCCCCATTATTTTTGATGGCCCGTCTGATCTTCCGGCCGATGATGGGATGACATTCGGTCGTATTGGAACCGATGACAAAAAGAACTTCTGCATGATCGATGTCGGAGATCGAATTGCTCATCGCGCCGTCTCCAAAGGCCGCTAATGCAGCCGCCACGGTAGAGGCATGACAGAGCCGGGCGCAATGGTCCACATTGTTTGTATTCAGGACCGCTCTGGCGAATTTTTGGAAAAGATAATTCTCTTCATTGGTGCACTTGGCGGAACTGAGCAGACCGATGGCATCCGGTCCTTGGCGGTCCATGGTCCGGGTGATGGACTGTGCCACCCGATCCAGGGCCTCATTCCAACTCACCTCGCGAAAGATCTGATCGATATCGCCGGTGCTGACGCTCTTGGGAACTCCTTCTCTGCGAATCAGGGGTCGGGTGAGTCGATCGCGGTGATTGATAAAGTCCAGGCCGTACCGTCCCTTGACACAGAGTTCTCCCCGGTTGACAGGGCTCTTCTCATTTCCTCTCACGCTCACGATCTTACCGGCTCGAACTCCCACATGGAGCGAACAACCCACCCCGCAGTAGGGACATATTGTTTCGATCTCGCTTTCGGGGGGAAGGAGGTTCTTGGGCGCCAGGGCTCCGGTAGGACAATGCTCCACGCATTCGCCGCAGCTTTGACATATGGATTGGGCTAACGGCCTGCCGCCAAAAGGGCTGATCACCGTATCGTAACCCCGGTGGCAGAAATCAATGGCGCCTACACCCACGATCTCATCGCACCTGCGCACACACTTTCCGCAAAGAACGCACTTATCCGGCTCAAAATCAAAGGCGGGGTTGGATCTGTCCGGAGGTCTCGTTCGTGCTGCCCTCCGGAGCCGCTCGATCGACCGCTGCTCCACCCCCACATATCGGGCCACATTCAGAAGCTCGCAGTCCTGGCTTTTATTGCAGAGGAGGCATTCGTACGGATGATTGGCGATCGCCAGCTCCACAATCGTCCGCCTAATCCTCTGTATCTCCTCTGTCTCCGTATGGACCACCATGCCATTCTGTGCGGGTGTGGTGCAGGAGGTGGGCAATCCCCGCATGCCTTCGATCTCGACTATGCAGAGCCGGCACGCCCCAAAGGGTTTCAAGGCAGGATCATAACAGAGGGTGGGCACATAAAGCCCGGCCCGCTCGATCGCCTTCAGGACGGTTGACCCCTCTCGAACCGATACTGCCCGACCATCGATGTTGAGTTTGATTTTCTTCATCGGTATCACCTTTTCGTAATCCTAACAGATACGAATAGCATCGAACTTGCAAGCCTCATAACAGGCGCCGCATTTCGTGCACCTGTCCGGGTCGATCGAGTGAGGCTTCTTCTTTTCGCCCGTGACCGCCTCTACGGAACACTTTTTAGAACAAACCCCGCATCCATTGCACGTCTCGGGATCGATCTCGTAATGAAACAGGGGTTTGCAGACACCCGCCTCGCATCTTTTTCCTAAGATGTGGGCCTCGTATTCGGAATGAAAGTAACGCAGTGTCGTCTGCACCGGATTGGGAGCTGTTTGACCCAGGCCGCAGAGCGAACCTTTTTGAACGGTCTCGCTCACATCCTTCAGGATTTCCAGATCTTCGATGGCGCCTTTTCCTTCACAAACCTCATTGAGGATGTCGAGCATCTGCCGTGTGCCGAGGCGGCAGGGCATACACTTGCCGCAGGACTCCTCGGCAGTGAAAGAGAGAAAATACCTGGGGATATCGACCATGCAGGTGTCCTCGTCCATCACCACCATTCCCCCGGAACCCATGATCGAACCTGCCGCTGTCAATGACTCGTAATCGACCGGAAGGTCAAAAAGAGCGGCAGGGATGCATCCTCCGGATGGCCCTCCGGTCTGAACCGCCTTAACTTTTTTCCCTTTGGCCACTCCGCCGCCAATCTCATCGATAATCTCTTTCAGGCGGATTCCCATGGGAACCTCGATGAGACCGGTCCTTTCCACCTTTCCGGCAAGCGCAAAGGTCTTCGTTCCCTTGCTCTTCTCCGTCCCGAAGCCTGCAAACCACTTGGCGCCCTGCGCCAGGATTGCGGAGACATTGCCAAGTGTCTCTACATTATTGATGTTGGTCGGATTTCCCCAGAGGCCTTTGTTCGCCGGAAAAGGAGGCCTTGACTGCGGCATGCCCCTGCCGCCGGCAATAGAAGCCATCAGCGCAGTCTCCTCGCCGCAGACGAATGCGCCTGCCCCTTCCTTGATATGAATCTCAAAACCGAACCGGCTCCCCAGGATATTCCGGCCTAAAAGACCATACTCCTTCATCTGCGCCAGGGCTGTCTCCAGCCGTTTAATGGCCAGCGGATACTCCGCACGGATATAGATGTAGCCCTCATTGCATCCGATAGCATAAGCCCCGATCAGCATCCCTTCCAGAACTGAATGGGGGTCCCCCTCGAGCAGGGAGCGGTCCATAAAGGCGCCCGGGTCTCCTTCATCCGCATTGCAGATGATATACTTGGTCAGCCCCGGCGCCCTTCTTGCGAATTCCCACTTCATTCCGGTTGGAAATCCTGCCCCTCCCCGTCCCCGCAGGCCTGAGTCTTTGATCTCTTGAACCACTTCTTCGGGATTCATCCGGAGAGCCCTCATCAGTCCGCTGTATCCACCCCGTGCAATATAATGTTCCATATTCTCCGGGTCGATGATGCCGCAATTGCGAAGCGCAATTCGGACCTGGGGCTTGATCATGGGAAGCTCCTCGAAGCGCGGGATCCCATCCACAGGTCCCTCCCCGGTGAAACAGACGGCCCACTCAGGTTTTGGATCGCCATCTCTAAGATAGGATATAAGGATCTCCTCCGTCCTTTTGGCTGTGAGGTTTCCATAGTAGATGAAGGGTCCTCCCGGCTTTCGGACGGCCATCATCGGTTCCAGATAGCATGTGCCGATACATCCCACCTGCATAATGCGGCCCAGAAGGCTCATCGCTTTGAGCGCCGCTTTGGCCGCCGCATAAACCTCATCGGCGCCTGCGGCTTTACCGCATGTGCCCATCCCGATCTGAATGAAAGGTTGTCGGAGGTTCTCGAGCGCCTTCCAGTTTTTTTCGGCCCGTTCCTTTATCAATGTAAAATCCATGACCCACCTCAATCTCCCTCTTTTCGGATCACCCAAGGAGCCCTGCCTCTCTGACTCGAATTTCATTGAGGAGCTTCAATGCGCCGGATCGGGTCACGCTTCCATAGACCGAATCGTTAACGACCATGATCGGCGCTAAGGCGCAGGAGCCAAAGCAGGCGACGGTCTCAATCGTAAAAAGGCCATCCGGCGTCATCTGTCCGGGAGTTACCTGAAGGTGTTCCTCAATCGTCTCCAGAAGTCGATTCGAACCCTTTACATGGCAGGCGGTTCCGCGACAGACCCGGATGATGTTTTTCCCAACGGGTTGAAACCGGAACTGGGCATAAAATGTGGCTGTCCCGAAAACCCTCGCGGTTGACAGTCCTGTAAGACGGGCGATTTCGAGAAGGGCCTGCTCGGGTAAAAAACCGAGCTCCCTCTGAACCCTTTGAAGCATGGGAATAAGTTCATCAGCACTTCCCTTAAATGTCTTCCGCATCTCATTGAAAAAACCCTCTATCTCCGGCATGCTCTCAACAGATAGTTCCTGACAGACCGCCTGTTCCATACGGTTCTTCCTTTCTCAGGCTGAATTTCCTGAAGCCTTCACCCGGAAAAACAGAGGTTGGTTACCAAGCTTCACGTTCCAGGCGCTTGTTGACGAACGATAACTGTTCTTCGGTGAGTTGACCGACATTCTTTCGGATCCACTCCAGATCTCCGGAAACAATGGCGGCCTTGGCTTTACTGGAGAGCCGATACTCCTTCAGGGCTTCGGAACCGTTTTCCATCAACTCACGCCAGAACTCTCCGTTCTGATAAGCCCTCTCCAGAACACGGGTGACCTCTTCCTTCTGGATCAGTCGTTCCTTCTGAGTTTCGACAATGAGCCCTTCCATGGATTCCTTTTCTTTCAGCGCGCTCTTTACAGCCGTCTTAAATTCATCTTCCGTAAAGGGTTTGCGCAGGTAGTCCGAGACTCCCATCCTGACGGCCTGGACTGCCGAAGAAACAGAAGGATACCCCGTGATGATGACCACATTTGTTCTGGGTCGTTTGTCGAGTACATGCTGAACGACATCCATGCCATCCATGTCGGACAACCGAAGGTCGGCCACCAAAAGGTCAAACTCGCTTGCCCTGAATTTATCCAGAGCTCCCTGGCCTGTGTCGGCCAGATCCACCTCGTATCCTTCTTCACGCATCACCATCTCAAGTCCTTTGGCTACATTCATCTCATCTTCCATTAGAAGGACATGGGGCCGGTAGGCAGGCTCACTTCTCATGGTTTCCTGGATTGCATTCATGGTCGCTACCTCCTTTCTTTGAGTTTACCTTAAATATAGCAAGAGAGATGCCAATCTCAGTTAGGGAGAGCATTTATGTGATTGACCTGTAAATTTAACAGGTTGGGATAAAGAACCTTATTCGGGAACAGGAGTCCCGGGTGTTAAATCGTATAGAAGTTTATATGTTAATAAAGGTCAAGGTCAGAATTTAGCTATTGCATTAAATATTTGTAGACGTATACTGGAATATACATGGAGGTGGTGATGGATCATCGGATAGAGTTTGAAACACTTTGTACGATTCTTCGGGATATCAGCACATCGCTTCATTCCGGCGTCCGTGTCAAGGGTGTTCTGGAATCCCTTGTAATGAAATCCGCCCAGATGCTCAATGCCAGGGGCGCTATCATCAGGATTTTAAACCGAGAGTCTCGCCGGCTGGATTTGGGGGCCGCATATGGCGTGAGTGATCGGTACCTTTCCAAGGGGCAGGCCTTTCGCGAGAAGATCATTATGGAACTCTGTCGCCAGAACAGAGTCCTTGTCATCCGGGACATCTTGAATGATCCCTCTGTTCAATACCCCAAAGAGGCGTGGGCAGAAGGAATCCGGATGATGGTTGACGCGCCCATCACTTATCGGGAGGATGTCCGGGGGGTTCTTCGAATCTTTTTCGACGAACCGAGGGACCTTGCCGAAGAAGAACTGCAATATCTCATCCTCGTTGCAGAACGAGGGGCCGCCGTCATCGAGAGAGCGCAACTCATCGAAATGCAGGAATCCCGATACGATCAGTTGGCCCTTCAGACCGAAAAATTGTCAGCTCTTGGCCGAATGGCAGCCGGAATTGCCCATGAAATCAATAATCCCCTTGCCGGCGTCCTTATCTTTAGCTCAAACATGCTCAAGAAGGCGCCGAAGGAGGGGCCCTTCAGAGAAGGGCTTGAAATCATTATTCAGGAGACCCTGCGGTGTAAGGCCATCATCCAGGCGCTTTTGGAATTCTCCCGGCCAACCGAACCTAAGGCGGCCCTGATAAATGCAAACAACGTGATTGCAAGAGCGGTACACCTCCTGGAAAATGAGTTCCGGCTCCATCATATTCGGGTGGAGAAGGACCTGTCGACGCAATTGCCGGAGGTCCTTATTGATGAGAACCAGATTCAGCAAGTGCTTATCAACCTGTTGCTCAACGCCATACAGGCAATCGAAGAACAGGGAACCGTTACCATTCGGAGCTATGTCAGCCCCGATAGAAGAAATGTTGCCATCGATGTCTCTGACACAGGACGCGGGATTCCTCCGGAGAATATGTCCAAGATATTTGAGCCTTTCTTTTCCACAAAGGCAAAGGGAACCGGTCTCGGTCTGGCCGTAACCTATGGAATCGTTCAAAAACACGGGGGACATGTGTATGCCTTCAGCCAACCCGAGCAGGGGTCCCGTTTTACGATAGAGCTGCCTATTCCCTCAGAGCTTCATCAAAGGGAGATGGGAAGGGTGAAATGAAATCCGTTAAAATCCTGATTATTGATGACGAGCCTGCGGTATGTAAAGGATGCCGCCTGGCGCTCACGGATGAAAACTATATCGTCCAGATCTGCATGACGGGCGGAGAGGGTATGGACCTGATCCGGGAGGGTGATTACGATTTGATCCTCCTCGATATGAAGCTGCCCGATATTGAAGGCATGGAGATCCTGAGGACCATTCGAGGAACAAAACCAGAGATTATTATCATCGTCATGACGGGGTATTCCACCGTTCAAAACGCTGTGGAGGCCATGAAATTAGGGGCCTTTGACTACCTCTCCAAACCTTTCACCGATGAAGAACTCATCCGGGTGGTGCAGCGAGCTATCGAAAAGAAATGTCTGATGGAAGAAAACCTCCATCTTCGGAAGGAACTCTTCAGTCGGTTCAGCTTCAAAAATATTGTAGGAGAGAGTCCTGAAATTCTTCATGTCTTCCAGCAGGTCGAGAAGGTTGCTCCGACCGATAGCACGGTGCTTCTGTATGGAGAAAGCGGTACGGGTAAAGAACTCTTTGCAGGAGCCATTCACGCCCACAGCCAGAGGGCCAACCGTCAATTTGTCGCCGTCGATTGCAGTACCCTCTCTCCCACTCTTCTTGAAAGCGAACTTTTCGGCCACGTCAGAGGGGCCTTCACCGGCGCGGTTCGGGACAAAGAGGGTATCTTCGATATGGCCAGCGGCGGAACCCTCTTTATGGATGACGTGACCAATCTGAGCCTCGAGATACAGGGAAAGCTCCTGCGGGTTCTGGAGACCGGTGAATACAAACCCGTAGGAGCGAGCCATATTCAAAAGACCGATATCCGGATCATTACGGCCACGAACAGAGACCTGAAGGCGATGGTCGAAGAGGGACAGTTCAGGGAGGACCTCTTTTACCGTTTGAATGTTTTTCCCATCTTTACTCCACCCCTTCGGGAGAGAAAAGAGGATATCCCCAAGCTTGCCTACCACTTTCTCAGACACTTTTGCAGGAAAACGGGAAAACGGATCGAAGGGTTCTCCGATGAAGCGCTGGAGAGCCTGATCAGCTTCGATTGGCCCGGCAATGTCCGGCAGCTGAAGAATGTGGTGGAACGTCTGGTCATCATGGCGGACGATACAAAGCTCGACCTGTTCCATCTACTCGAGCAGCTTCAGACGAAGCGATCCTGGAAAAGTCATTCGATCCCTGGGACCCTGAAAGAACTCAATGCTGCGAAGAAGCATCTTCTTGAAGAGACCTTCGGACATATTCAGAAAGCCTTTCTCATGAATGCCCTTCGGGCATCGAACGGAAACATCACTCGTGCGGCCGAGAGGGTGGGTATGCAACGGCCCAATTTCTGCGCCCTTCTCAAAAAACACCGCATTTCGCCCGAACGCATCAAAAATGAAAAGTGAATGATCCCGCCCTGCAGGCGGGGTAATTCACTTGAGGCAATTCGCGGGATTTTTTTTAGCCTGGCAATCTCCGCCGTGATCTGGTAGATTGGCCGCGCCGCGCAAGCATCCTCACCGCGGCGAGAATCGACGCTGGAAAGGAAGCGAATCGGCCATGGATAAGGAACCCGATGTGCGTCTCACCGAAACGGTCCACGGGGCTGGGTGAGCCTGCAAGATAGGTCCGGGCGACCTGCACGAAGCGCTGAAAGATCTGCCGCTCATCACCGATCCGAACCTGATCGTGGGGATGGAGCACGCGGAAGACGCGGGTGTTTATCGACTCCGTGACGATCTGGCGATCATCCAGACCGTCGATTTCTTCACTCCGATCGTGGACGACCCCTATACGTTCGGCCGGATCGCCGTGACCAACGCGCTCAGCGACATCTACGCGATGGGGGGCAGGCCGATCACCGCGATGAATATCGTCTGCTTCCCCATCCGGACGATGGATGTCAAAATCCTCCGCGAGATACTCCGCGGCGGCCTGGACCAGATGCGGGAGGCGGGCGTCCTGTTGATCGGCGGTCACAGCGTGGAGGACAGTGAACCGAAATACGGTCTGTCCGTAACCGGCGTCATCCACCCCGACAGGATCCTGTTCAACAATGGCGCTAAACCCGGGGATCGCCTGATTTTGACCAAACCGCTCGGCACGGGGATCGTCAGCACCGCCCTCAAGGGCGGCCTCGCCGACACGGCGCTGGTCGCCCGTTCCGTCGCCTGCATGACGACGCTCAATAACAGAGCGGCGGAACTGATGGCGGAGATGGCGGATGTCCATGCCTGCACGGATGTCACCGGGTTCGGCTTCCTCGGCCATGCGCTGGAAATGGCCGAGGGGAGCGGAGTCGGGATGCGGATCGATGCCGCATCGGTGCCTTTCTTCCCGGGGATTCGGTCGTTGGTCGAGGATGAGATCATTCCAGGCGGGTTGATACGGAACCGTAAATTCCGTGAGAAGCAAATCGATGTCGGTCCCGACTGTCCGGGCTGGCTCATCGACATCCTCTTCGACCCGCAGACCGCTGGCGGGCTTCTCATCGCCCTGCCGCCCGACGCGGCGAAAAGCCTCCTGAATAGAATGCGTGAAGCGGGGATCGATGAAGCGGCGATCGTCGGCGAGGTCACCCCGGCGCCGGCGGGGATCATCCGCGTGGAGTGACCTGTTTTTTCTCCCAAAGCAAGAATGCACAGATCAGCGTCACCGTAAGGACGGCGCCGCCGGCGATCGTAAAGGCCGTCGGAAAGCCCAAACGGTCGATCGCATAGCCCAGAACCGGCGTCAGAATGCCGCCCCCCTCCATGCCGGTGAAATAGTAAATGCCGAGGATCGTCGAGCGGCGGTCCGGCGGCGTCGTGCTGACGATAAACGTTTCCGAAGCGGACATCCGGGCGAAGATGACCGTTCCCAAGAGGACGAGCAGCGCAAAGACGCCCAATCCGTAAGGGAGAACCGTGAACAGAAAGATGATGGGACCGACGATGAAGCAGACCGCAAAGGCCACCCGGACGCTCCCCACACGATCGGAGAGATAACCGCCCAGCGGACTGGCCCAGAAGACGGCGACATAGATCAGGGAGAGAAGAGCCGCGGCCGTTTCTTTACTCGCGTGGAAATGATCGACCAGGAGCAGCGGGATGAACGAGACCACGGAGATGATGATCGCCGCCGTGAAGGTCGAGAAGAGCAGGAAGATGACGATCCGGCTCATGCGTTCCGGACGGAAATCGACGGATCCTTCTTTCTTCGCTATATTGTCGTGGCTTGCCTTTTCCCGGGCGTTGAGCTGGCCGAGGCGCAGGTAGAAGAGGATCCCGAAGACGGCCGTCGGGATCCCCATCGCAATGTAGGCGTTTCGCCATCCCCAGGCGTTGGCCACGGCGACGGCGATCAGCGGTGTCAGGAAATGGCTCGCCCCTCCGCCGATATTGTGTAAGCCGAGCGCCCGCCCCAGGTTCTCCGGTCTTACCCATGCGGCGATCAGCGGTGGGGCGGTCGGGTGGTAGCCGCCGGACAGGATCCCCATCAGGACAAGAGAGACCAGCATCAGCGCGTAGGTCGGGGACAGACCGACCAGGATCCCGGCCGCTGCGACGCCGGAGATGCCGACGGTCAGCAGCTTGCGGGGCTCGACCCGGTCGGCGAGCCAGCCTGCGGGCAGCTGGCCGATCCCGTTGGCGAGGGTGAAGGCCGAGATGACCAGACCCGACTGGGCGTAATCCAGGTCAAAGGCGCTGCGGATGAACGGGATCAGAGGCACGGTGATCGAGGCGAGGACATGGTGGCTGAAGTGTCCCACGATGAACAGGGGCATCATTACCCCGAGAACGGCGCGCGGCTTCAATTTCTGGAAAACCTCCCGGTTACGATCGAGTAGAATCCGCATAGCCGAAAGAAGGGTGCGGCGTCAATAGGTTTTTCCGTTCATGCGATCCGGAGGACCTTCGCACCGCGGATGTTTCCTCCCCTGAGTTCGGCGAGGGCCCTGTTGGCATCCGTCAGGGGATACTCCTTCACCTCGGACCGGAGAGGGATCGTGGCCGCCAGGGCGAGAAATTCATGGATGTCGCGGCGAGCGACGTTGGCCACGCTCTTGATCTCCTTCTCCAGCCAGAGGTGTACGGGATAATCCAGCCGCAGGAGTTCGGCCTTGTCGTTTTCCTCTTTGCGGATCGCATTGATGACGAGGCGTCCCCCGGGGGCAAGATGTTTCAGCGCCTCGACGACCGGCTTCCAGGCGGGTGTCGTGTCGATGACGGCGTGGAGCTTCTCCGGGGGTGCGTCTCCCGTCGCTCCGGCCCAGGCGGCGCCGAGCTCGAGAGCAAAGGCCCGTTCCCGTTCGCTCCTGGCGAAGACAAAGACTTTTGTGCCGGAAAACCGGTGGCGGACGATTTTGAGGACAAGGTGTGCCGAGGCGCCGAAGCCGGAAAGGCCGAGGGATTGTCCGTCCCTGAGACCGGTCAGGCGGAGCGATCGGTATCCGATTGCCCCCGCGCAGAGGAGCGGCGCCGCCTCCGCATCGGAGAAGATCCCGGGGATATCGTAAACGAAGGCTTCCGGGACCGTCATGAACTCTGCATAGCCGCCGTTGACATCGCGGCCCGTCGCCCGGAACCGCTCGCAGATATTCTCGTTTCCGGTCCGGCAGGCGTCGCAGATTCCGCATGCCCAGTGAATCCAGCCGACCCCCACCCGATCGCCGGTTCGGAACCGCCCGGCGCCGGGCCCCAGGGAAGCGACCTTCCCCACGATCTGATGACCTAAAATGACAGGGAAGACCGGCGGCGGCGTCCGCCCTTCGATCTCATCCAACTCCGTATGGCAGACGCCGCAAGCCGAGACCGCAATCAGAATCTCACCTTCGCCCGGTGTCGGTTCAGACATCTCGGCTAAAACGAGCGGCGCGGGATTCACCGCAAAGCGGGAAATGCCTGTCAAAACCATTGCCTTCATAGGATCATGTTGCCTCTGTCAATCCATATCGGCGCCGGGGTATCCACAGCCCCTACATCTCGCTCGCCGACACGCGCACCATCAGGTCCCCCTGTCGGATCGCATCCACAACATCCTGCCCTTTGACGACTTTTCCGAAGACCGTGTGTTTTCCGTTCAGATGCGGCTGCGGTGAGTGGGTGATGAAGAACTGGCTCCCGTTCGTGTCCGGTCCTGCGTTCGCCATCGAAATCACCTTGGCGGCGTGGGTCAGCGGGTTTCCCTCGAGTTCGTCCGAAAACCGGTATCCGGGTCCGCCCCGGCCCGTACCGGTCGGATCGCCCCCCTGGATCATGAAATCGCCGATCACCCGGTGGAACATGACGCCGTCATAGAAACCCTCTCCGGCGAGAAATACGAAATTATTGACGGTCCTGGGTGCGTATTTCGGGTCCAGCTCCAGCTCGATCGTTCCCCGTGTCGTCTCTATCGTGACAAGATACCTCTTCTCCGCGTCGATCTGCATCTCCGGCGGCCTGTCCCATTGCTTTACAGTCATTCGATTCCTCCTTGGCAGCTTCGTAAAACATGAATGGGGACGGATGTCAAATCCGTCCCCTCGCACGTTGTGGATTTAGGGACGGATGTCAAATCCGTCCCCATTCACGTTGATCGGTTAATCAGGTTGCTACATACATGGAATTTTCACATTCGGCAACTGTTTCCTGGAAAATCCGGTTTCGAAGAAATCCTTTCGACAAGATCGGCCGTCTGCGGTATATATTATTCAGAACTTACCCGTCCTGATCATCGCCGCGACCGCGAGGGTCGCCCCTCGATCGGGCCACATTTTCTCAGGAGGTTCCCATGGCTTTTCTGTTAGCCCTGGATCAGGGGACGACCAGTTCCCGGGCGATCATTTTTAATGCTGCCGGCCTGCCTGTTGCATCGGCCCAGAAGGAGTTTCATCAGCACTATCCCCGACCAGGGTGGGTGGAGCACGACCCCCGTGAGGTCTGGGAATCCCAGGCCGGCGTGGCCTTACAGGCCCTGAGAAATGCGGGCCTGGGCGGCGGAGATATTGCCGCTCTCGGAATCACGAACCAGCGGGAAACGACAGTAGTTTGGGAGCGTGACACAGGCCGGCCGATCCATAACGCCATCGTCTGGCAGGACCGGCGCACTGCCGACGTCTGCGACCGGCTCAAAACGGAAGGTCTGGGGTCTCTGATCCGCGAGAAGACGGGCCTTGTCCCGGATGCCTATTTTTCCGGGACCAAGATCGCCTGGATCCTCGATCATTGTTCCGACGCCCGCAGGATGGCGGAGGAAGGGCGTCTTGCCTTCGGGACGGTCGACGCCTGGCTGATCTGGAACCTTACCGGCGGGGCGCGGCATGTCACCGACCTTTCCAACGCCTCTCGTACGATGCTCTGCAACATCCATACGGGCGATTGGGATGATGAACTTCTGCGGATCCTGAATATCCCCCGGGCAATGCTTCCGGAAATCCGTTCCTCCAGCGAGGTCTATGGGGAAACGCATAGTCCGGACTTTCTGGCGGGGATTCCCATCGGCGGCGCCGCCGGCGACCAGCAGGCAGCCCTCTTCGGACAGTTGTGCACCAGACCGGGGATGGTGAAAAATACGTATGGCACGGGATGCTTCATGCTGATGAACACCGGGATGACCCCTGTGGCATCGGCCAACAACCTGCTCACCACCGTGGCCTGGAAGATCGGAGAAAGGACAGACTACGCCCTTGAGGGGAGCGTTTTCATCGGGGGCGCCGTCGTCCAGTGGTTGCGGGACGGACTCGGCATTGTCGGGTCATCTGCCGACGTGGAAGCGCTGGCCTGTCAGGTGACGGATACCGATGGCGTCTATATGGTGCCAGCTTTTGTCGGCCTGGGCGCACCCCACTGGGACCCCTATGCCCGGGGGGTCATAGTGGGAATTACGCGTGGGACCCGGGCGGCCCACATTGCAAGAGCGGCCTTGGAGAGCATTGCGTATCAATCGGCGGATCTGCTGGAATGCATGCGGGCCGATTCCGGAATCGGCATCGAGGAACTGCATGTCGATGGCGGCGCCGCCGTGAACGACACCCTGATGCAATTCCAGGCCGACATCATTGATGTTCCGGTTGTGCGACCTCCCGTCCTCGAGACGACGGCCCTGGGAGCTGCCTTTCTGGCAGGTCTGGCCGTAGGCGTTTGGAAAAGCATCCCGGAGATCGGCGACCGAACGACCGTGGAGAGACGGTTTCAGCCGAACATGAGCCCGGAGCGCATCGATCGGCTGATGCGGGGGTGGAAGCGGGCGCTGGAGCGCTCCCGAAAATGGGTTGAAACCTGAATCCGTCTGTGAGCTCATTCTTGGCGGTTTGCCGCGGGGTATGCGAGCAAAGAAAAAGGCACCCCCCGCCATTTACATGGCCTGGAATGCCTCTTTGGTGATTGAGACTCTTACAAATGTGTTTATAGGGGCTTTACGTTTTCCGCTGCCGGTCCCTTGGGGCCTTGCTTGACTTCGAAACTGACACGCTGACCCTCGGTCAACGTCTTGAAGCCAACGGCTTGAATGGCGCTGTGATGAACGAACACATCGCCGCCTTCATCCTTCTCGATGAACCCGAAGCCTTTTTGCTCATTGAACCACTTTACTTTACCTTCTGACATCGCCTGCATCCTCCTTTCTTAAATAATCCCTTAAGTCGGATTCGCACAATGACAGAAAGCAAAAAAGCCACCGGAATTTGCAAAAAGCTTGGCGGCTGCCCTCACGTATCATAATGTCTTCATCCAAACTTATTGTGGCCGCCAGTCTACTTTGCCTCTAATTGAATGTCAAGGATTAATTGTCCGGGTTAACTGTCATCGGAAAAGACGAAACAAATAAAGCGGATTCCGTTTGTGTTGATGCGAAGATCCGGGCTGTATCCCCTTCCGCTTACATGGAGAAATGCCTTGACTTCTTTTCCAGTTCAGCGTAAATATATACAAAAGCCGGGGGATGCGAGGCGGACGTCCAGGGGTCAGCCGGCGAAAGCGAGACATAAGAAGTTTTGAAGCGTGGGTGAACCGCCAGACTCTTCAGGGTCTCGGCGGTTTTTTATTTGGCAAACATTCATGTTCCGGCAGGGCGCTGCAGGGCATGAGCATGACCTTGATCCATCTCTTTTTCTCGCCAAAAAAGGATGGGAGGAGATTTCGCAAACAATTAAGGAGGCGAATCATGAACAAGAATTTGTATGTGGGAAACCTGTCGCAGAAGGTTACGGAAGATGACCTGCGGAACAATTTCTCTGAAGCAGGAGCAGTCGCAACGGTGTCGGTCATCAAGGACAAATTTTCAGGCGTATCAAGGGGCTTTGGCTTTGTCGAGATGGAGACGGAAGAGGGCGCCCAGGAGGCAATCAAGAAGTTCAACGGAGGCGACCTTGACGGCAAGACAATCACCGTGAATGAAGCCAGACCGAAGACGGAGTCGAGTGGTCCGCGCCGCGATGGCGGCGGAGGCCGAGGTCCCGGCGGCGGAGGCGGCGGCTTCAGAGGCGGGCGCGGTGGCAGCGGCGGCGGCGGTGGCCGCGGCAGGTACTAACAGAATCGGGTACTGAAGCTACCCGCCCACAGGGCGGGGCTTCCCACCCCTCAACCCCGCCTACAAGGCGGGGCTTGCGGGATGCGCTCCCGATCACATCAAGACGTCCGCCGCAAAAGAGGTCTCCCCTCCGGCGGACGTTTCTTTATTCTCACTTCATCCGTATCCCAGTTCCTCCAGACGCTCATCGCTGATCCCGAGGAAATGGGCAACCTCATGGACGACGGTGATCTCGATTTCCCTTTCAAGTTCGGTGAGACTCTCGCACATCTCCTCCAGAGGCTCCTGGAAAACGAAGATCCTATCCGGATGGAGGGGAGGAGACGAGAAGAAGGAGTGATCCTGTAAAGACACGCCGTCGTAGAGTCCGAGGAGCGGCTCGTTCGGGGGATATCCCATCTCCTTGAGCATCTCCCGGGAGGGACGCTTCTTCACGGTGACGACGACGTTCTCCATCCGATCCCGGATCTCCGCCGGGATGCGGTCGTACGCCCGCCGGACCGCTCTGTCGAATTCATTCCGGTTCAGCTTCATGATCGTCGCCCTGTTGCATTGGTCCAACACCGGCCGGTGGAGCAAAAATCTCAGACAGACTCACTGAGTGGCGCCATCGGCCGTGATCCTTCCTTTGACCATCGCGGGGAAATAGATCGTCATGTCGTTGAGGAGCCGCTCTTCCTTGGTCGTATTCACTACATAGGTGAACGCCATCTCCGCCCCGCGCAGCATCGGGTGCGATTTCCCGGCATAGATCAGGAGGTCCGGCCTGCCCTGCTCGGGCGGGGTGAAAAAACACACCTGCCTGGACCAGGGGCCGGTCGCGGCGGCGGCGGCGGACATCGCCACGCAGGGGTTCATGATGCTCAAGGTCTGAATCTGAAGATAGTTTTGCAGTCGGGGCCGGTACTCCACGGTGAACTCCGTCTGGCCGTCCGCGATGATGTGCCGCAGCTCCTCCTGGCCGGCCAGGGATCCGACCCAGCCTGCCTTCTCTCCCGCCCACCATTGCGGAGAGGTGAGCGTCCCGGCGCGGGCTGATCTTTCAGGCCAGCGCACCAGATACACTGCCCTGTCCTTGCCGTCCGCGGCAAAGACCTTCAGGAACCCATTTTCTAAAAGTGGATTGCCGGAACCGACAATAAGGCTTTGCCTTTGCGGGCTCTTCAGATAGGTCAATATCCAGCGGCCCGGCTCTTCTTGCGGGTTATTGATCAGCACGGCCTTCCAACCGCGGGCTTCGAAACCAAGTTCGTTTGCGGCCGTTCCGATCTCCATGAGAAAGATGAGCAATCGCTTGCCGACCATGATGCCTGAGGCCGGCCAGAACCAGTTTTCACCCTGCCGTGCGAAAAAGGCCGCCGGTTTGCCGCCTTTCATTTTCCAGGCGAATTTTATCGAGGCTCTGGTCGGGTCATACCCTGTCTGGATGGCAATGCTGTTGCGGACCAGGTCGGAGGTCCGCCGGGCGCCGGAACCGGATAGATTGATAAAGCTGTCGCCGAAAAGCCAGAGCACCCGCCCATGACCCAGGTCAATCGAAGAAGCGCCGTCGCCGCCGAGCCATCTCGGATCGGACCGGAAGATCTTTTCGGCCGCTTCCCAGCGTGTGGCCTCGATGCGATACGGCGACGCCCCTTGGTGAACCCCCTCGGCAGGGAATCCTGCAGACCACGGATAGAGGAATGCGAGGGTGAGAATGATACCAAGCAGGAGCGCCCGGAAATCTGCAGGCTTGACGGGTAATTCCGAAGAAACGGATCTGTGGCAGTTCATACGACCCTCGTCTCAAATGTACGGATGATCACCGGATTGATGAAGAGATACCCTGTAAAGCCTGGCATCGATATACCTTCCACATGCAGGTTCATATATCCCTGCCCTTTTATGTGATCGCCTTCTTAAAAACCAAGGCAGATGCTTCGCTTGCTTTTATAGCCAATATTCCCTTGACGCACAAGCACGTTCTGCTTAAAGCCTGCCGCAAAATACTCATATCTTATCCACAAAATATAAACGAAAGGTTTAGTATCGTTCAAAAGTCACGGCATTTGGATTTGCTGAATCGTGCCAAAGTATATTGAGAGGTTCAATGTGTAAGCGGAGGTAGGGCATGACCGGAACGGAATCCTCAAGAAATGGAGTGGAGGTC
>Ga0209835_1000308_pt1 | contig 32989 bp, 36 predicted proteins | sample LakKivwa52mmetaG_FD_184138 | JGI IMG/M metagenome (GOLD analysis project Ga0209835, IMG submission 184138) | Anoxic lake water microbial communities from Lake Kivu, Rwanda to study Microbial Dark Matter (Phase II) - Lake Kivu water 52m metaG... | ecosystem: Environmental > Aquatic > Freshwater >... | reverse complement strand
TGCCCCGCTCGACAAGGCCGCATAGATAGAGCAGCGGGGAAAACTCCTGGATTAAACATCCAACGCTGGAGAGGTGTTACTTTGGAATGTGAAAAAGGGAGGCAACTGGGGTCTACTGTATTTGTAACCCCGGCGAATGGTCTTCTGGCTAAAATTTCAGGTTGGGTACGCCAACCGACACCCCCTTTTTTTCTGAAAACGTGCAACATCGCAAATAGCTCAATTCGAACCGGTCTTGACAATTGGGAAGAAATATGGTTTACTCAAAAAGTTTAATCATTTCAAAAAACAAGGCACGTTAACGAAGAGGGATTCTATGAAGAGAACCTACCAGCCAAGCACGATCAGACGAAAGAGAACCCATGGCTTTTTAGAGAGGATGTCCACCCGAAGCGGCCGCAATGTCCTGAAGCGAAGGAGGGCCAAGGGGAGGAAAAGGCTGACCGTTTAGTGAAGGGATCGTTCAGGTTCACTCAAAAGGAGAGGATTGCCCTTCCACAGGATTTTAGAAGGGTGATGAAGTCAGGAAGGAGGCTCATCTCAAAGCATTACATCCTCTTTCTTCAGGAGAACGAGAGAGGATTTCATCGATTAGGCATCGTCGTAAAAAAAGAGGTCGGTCCGGCAAACATCCGCAATAGAATGAAACGGCATCTCCGTGAGTTCTTCCGCCTGAACAAACAACAGATCAAAGGGTCGTTTGATATGATCATCCTGATAAAGAAGGGCAGCCTTCCCGAATATTACAGGGAGACCGAGGAAGAATTAAGAAGGGTTCTGGCATGATGGAAAAAGGGGTTGTTAAAATTCTAAGGGGAGTGTTATTGACCCTGATTCGTATCTATCAGCACACCTTTTCGCTCACCTTGGGCCCCTGCTGTCGTTTTTACCCTTCCTGCTCCTCGTATGCCGTTGAGTCGATCGAACGTTTCGGAATAGCAGAAGGGGCACGGCTTTCTTTTAAGAGGCTGATCAGGTGCCACCCTTTCAATCCCGGAGGTTATGATCCTGTGTCTGAAATCAACCCGTTCGACTCCCCGGTCTTGAAGCACAGGGATGCTCAGGGGTGATACTGAGCAGAGTCTTTACCCGGTTTAAAAAACGGGACTTGGCTCAGTCGAATGTATCAATAAAAATCCATAGGAAGGAAGATCAGTAAAATCAATGATGGATAAAAGAGCTTTATTGGCGATTGTATTGACATTTTTAGTCATTTTCTTCTGGGGGACCATCCAGTCCAAATTTTTCCCCCAACCCCCTCCCGCGGACCAACCCCCAAAAGAGGTTAAAAAAGAGGAAGTTGTCCCTGCGGAGAAGAGGGAGGTTAAACCTCTAAAAGAGGAGAGACCCATCTCCAAACCCAGAGTTGTTATTAAAAAAGAGATTTCGGTTGAAACGATGAACTATATGGCAATATTTACCAATGAAGACGCGAGGTTAAAACATTTTAGGCTGAAACAATATGAGGACAGGGTAGAAGAATCCTCTCTCACCATAAAACTGACCCAGTTCTTCAAAAACCTCTTCGGCGGAAAAATTGAAGAGCCGAAAAAACCAAAACCCCTCGACCTTGTGAATACAAATGAAGAGGAAGGACTCCCCCTGGGGCTTATCTTTCAACCATCCCCTGACAGTGGAGGATGGGAGATTGACAAGGAGAAGCTCCAGGTCTTAAAGGAGGGAGAAAAAGGAGAGATAGTTTTTTCAAAAAACTTAGATAATGGCTTGAAATTATTAAAGAAATATAGATTTGCTTCGGAAAATAATGTCATCGATATTGAGGTGGAAACACAGAATACCACAGCAAACGAAATCTCTACCCAGCTTGGTTTGGAATGGACCGGAAAGGTTGAGCTGGAAAAATTTGCAGACAATGAGAATAAAGATTTTGGCTTGAAATATGCCTTTATGAAGGATCAGAAGGTAGAAAGAAAGGATCTCGGGGGTGTAGGCGCCGCGGGGTGCACGCCTGGCTGTGGATCACCCAAGAAGACATTGGAACCTTTCGAATCGTCGGATCAGGGAGCCATCGGATGGTATGCCTTCGAAGGAGAATATTTCACGGCCCTTCTTGTCCCACCCTCCTCGGAAAAGAATATCCTCCTCAATGTAAAAGGTAATGATAAGAATATGTTAAAGGCTCAATTAGGCGCCCCGCCTGTCTCTGTGCCACCCAAAGGGAGTATCAGAACAACTTACAGGATCTATCTGGGCCCCAAAGTGATAGATCCACTGAAGGAACTGGGCGTGGGGGCAGAGGGTTTGATCGACTTCGGCTTTTTTACAATTGTGGCAAAGCCCCTTCTCTGGTTCCTCAAGATAACCCACACCGTCACGAAAAATTTCGGAATCGATATCATCATCCTGAGCATTTTAATTAAAATAATATTCCTTCCATTGACCCAGATCAGTATGAAGTCGATGAAAGAGATGCAGAAGGTCCAGCCGGAGATGAGCCGGCTCAAGGAGCAGTTCAAGAATGATAAGGCAAGGCTTCAACAGGAGACAATGCTTCTTTACAAGAGGCGTAAGATAAACCCGATGAGCGGGTGCCTCCCCATGTTGGTTCAGATACCGGTCTTCATTGCCCTCTATAACGCCCTTCAGAATTCGATTGAGATGAGGCATGCCCCCTTCATCCTCTGGATTATGGACCTCTCTGCAAAAGACCCCATCTATGTCACCCCAATTATCATGGGCGCCACCATGGTCCTTCAGCAGAAGATGACCCCCACGGCCGCCGATCCGGCACAGGCAAGAATTTTCATGCTGATGCCAATCATGTTCACCTTTCTCTTCCTAAATTTTCCCTCCGGTTTGGTCCTATACTGGATGGTCACCAATGTCTTATCGATTGCGCATCAATACTATATGAATAAGCAACGATGAGGTTAACCAGTTGAAAGAAGAAGGGATCGATACGATTAGACAGATGATGGAACGACTGCTTGAGGTTATGGGAATGAAAACAGAGGTAGAAGCCTCCGAGAGAGGAGAAGACCTCTACCTTAATATCACGGGCGACAGGGAAGGTATCCTGATTGGAAAACATGGCCGTACGCTTGATTCTCTTCAATTTCTTTTTAACCGGATGGTGAATAAACAGCTAAAAGAAGGGGTAAAGATCTATATCGATGTGAACGGCTATAAAGCGAAAAGGACTGATTCATTAACGAAAATGGCCGCCCGCCTGGGAGAGAAGGTAAAAAGAGATGGAAAGTCTCTTACGATCGGCCCCTTAAATTCCCATGACCGTAGAATCATTCATTTGGCTCTAAAGGAAGAACCCACCCTGGCAACGGAAAGCCTCGGGGAAGGGGAGATGAAAAGAATCAAGATTGTTCCCAAGAGTCAAACCCCTTGAAACAGATTACCACAATTTTTTCTAAAAATACCTTTCACGAGACAGAGGAGACGATAGCAGCCATTTCAACCCCTTTTGGAGAGAGTGGCATTGGCATCGTCCGCATGAGCGGGCCCTGCGCCGAATCAATTATCAGACAAATATTCAGACCGAGAAATGACCAATCCTCTTTTATTTCACACCGCTTCTATCACGGAGAAATCATCGACCCAAGCAATGGCCGTCCTGTTGATGAGGTTCTCCTCGTTCTGATGAGAGCTCCAAAGACCTATACGAGGGAAGATATCGTGGAGATTCACTGTCATGGAGGATACCTCGTTCTCCAGAAGGTATTGGAATTGGCGCTGGTGCAGGGGGCCAGGATGGCCCAACCGGGTGAGTTCACAAAGAGGGCGTTTCTCAATGGGCGTATCGATCTCACTCAGGCAGAGGCTGTCATTGACCTGATTAAAGCCAGGACAAAAGAAGGCATCGATATTGCGAATCAGCAACTAAGGGGCTGGCTAAATAAAGAGATGGTGTTTCTCAAAGAAAGGCTGATCAACCATCTCTCCCTGATCGAAGCCCATATCGATTTTCCGGGGGAGGAGATTGAAGCAATTCCTCAGTCCCAAATGAAACAGGACCTCATCGATAGCGTTCAAAAATTAGAAGAATGGGTTTCCACCTATGAAGAGGGAAGAGTGTTTCGGGAAGGGATCTCCTGCGCCATTATTGGGAAAACAAATGTGGGGAAGTCAAGCCTTCTCAATGTCTTATTGAAGCAGGAGAGAGCCATCGTCACTCCGATTCCGGGAACGACGAGGGATATCATTGAAGAAGTTCTGAATATCCATGGTATTCCAGTCCGTTTGATAGATACCGCAGGGTTGCGAAAAGCCAGAGATTTCATTGAGAAGGAAGGAGTAGCGAGGGCAAAAGAAAGGGCGGCAAATGCCGACCTCATCCTTCTAATCCTTGATGGAAGCCGGGAACTCAATGAGGATGATCTTGAAATCTTTTTTGAGATCAAAGAGAAGAAGAAAGTGGTCATTGTCAACAAGAAAGACCTTCCACAGAAAATTTCTTTAGAAGAACTTAGGAACCGATTTCAGATGGAGCAGCCGGTCTCGATTTCAGCCCTTAAAAAAGAAGGGATCGAAGAGTTGAAAAAGACCATCTATGCCACCCTGATTCATAGAGAGGTCAGAACATCGCCGGAACACTTGATCGTGGCCAATATCCGGCACAAGATGTTGCTTAGCCAGATAAAAGAGAGCCTTTCCAATGCCGTTAAAGGCTTTGAGGAGGAGGTGTCTTTTGAGTTCATTGCCTTAGAAATCCGCTCCGCCCTCGACAGCCTAGGAGAAATGGTTGGCGAAACCACAAACGAAGAGGTATTGAGCAGAATCTTCAACCAATTCTGCATCGGCAAGTAATGTTTCACGTGAAACACCATTGGCGGGAAAAAGGGACGCTGTTAACTTATTAACTTGACAATTAAGCGAGATGCTAGTAATGGATTGGTTATGCCAAGGAAATCTCGAATAGATGCCGTTGGTGCCTTGCACCATATCATGGTTAGGGGGATTGAGCGACGCAAGATATTTTTAAATGATGCTGACCGGGATCATTTCGTCTCACGGTTGGGAGACATCCTGCAAGAGACAAAGACGATATGTTACGCATGGGCACTTCTTCCGAATCACTTTCACCTACTTCTCAGGACTGGCCCTATACCGATATCGACAGTTATGAGACGCCTATTGACGGGTTATGCTGTTTGGTTTAATCAGGTCCACCGCAGGCTTGGCCACCTATTTCAGAACCGCTTCAAATCAATTTTATGCCAGGAAGATGTATATTTGATGGAGTTGGTAAGATATATACACTTGAATCCCATCCGGGCAGGAATTGTGCGGAATTTGCAAGAGCTTGGAAGTTATCCATATAATGGTCATAGCGTTTTGATGGGAACAATAAAGAGAGAATGGCAAGAAACGTCAGGAATGCTGGGGTTTTTCGGAGAGAAAATCACGTTGGCAAGACGTGCATATAAAGAATTTATGGAGAAAGGAGTTGGGCAAGGAAGGCGGACTGATCTCACCGGAGGAGGTCTCATTCGCAGTGCTGGTGGATGGGAAGGGGTGAAAGCCCTTAAGAAGAATCATGTTTATCAGAGGAGTGACGAAAGGATCTTAGGAGATGGGGAGTTTGTGAGTAGGGTGCTTACTGCAGCAGAAGAGGCAATGGAGAAACGCTATGAACTTCAATCCCGTGGTATCAGTCTGGACAAGGTAGCATCCAGGGTATCCGAAGTTCTGGGCTCCAGGCAAGGGACCGTTTGGTTCAAAGGAAGGTATAGAGAAGTAGTGAAGGCAAGAAGCCTCTTATGTTATTGGATGGTTAGGGAACTTGGGATGCCAATGTCGGTCTTGGCGAAAAAGTTTGGGATATCAATCCCAGCAGTCAGTAAATCTGTCGCACGGGGGAGAACCATAGCAGACCAAAACGGGTTTTATTTGGTACCAAGTTAATAAGTTAACAGCGTCCCTAATTTCTCTAATTTCTTCTTTGTAACAGTTTAGTCCTTTTGTATTATTTTTGATCATGTGCCCACAAAGTTCTTGACATGTGGGTATTTTTGTGGTTTAAATATATGAGTATATATACTCATGTAAAAAGGGGGAATAGATGAGCCGAGCAGACATCCTGAAGAAGCGCCAGGCCAGGCTGAGGGAGGACATTTTGGCGATGCTCGATAGTTTCCTGATCGGGACCATCTCAAAGTCGCCCTCCATGAGCGGCCATAACCTGACGACCAAGGTCCAAAGAAAAACCGTAACTATCTATGTACGGAAAGACATTGTCCCCAAAGCGTTGGAGATGGGCAGGCGCTACCAGAGGCTCTGGGAGCTTATCCAGGCGCTCTCCAAAGTCAACTGGGAGATCCTGAACCTGGAGAACAAGTAGGAGTGCCCCGTTATCCCTACCCGCCGCATGGTTTTGAATGTTTATACAGGCACAGCTGCCCGTATCTGGATGGATTGTCCACCCAGTGGGTATTGGAAGAGTATCGACGGGCCCAGGAGGTGTATCAAGAGCATCTACGGATCATAGATCTGTTTGATGGCGACTTAAAAGCCAGGGATGAGCGGATACGGGTTCTGGAGCGGGACAATGCGCAGCTCAGGGCAAAACTTCAGGCCTTGCATCGACGGCAATTTAAGCCGAATAAGAAGAAAGAAGTGGAAACAGGTGGAAACAATGCTGAGAGTCCCTCGTCGTCCCATGAGGGGAAGAAGAAAAAACGTGGAGCACCGATAGGACATCCGGGATGGGTACGGCCCATGCCGGAGCATATTGACCGAACCGTCCATGTGTCTACTCCAACGATCTGCCCCCACTGTCAATCCGAGAACTTGAGACCGATCCAAGAAACGACGGAGCACGTCCAGGAAGATATTGTGATCCAGCCCCGGACCCTGGTGACCCGCTATCGTCATGGACAGGCGTTTTGCCCACGGTGCAATCGTCCGGTGGTTCAGGCGGGCAAGGGTGAGTTATTGAACGCCCCGATCGGACCGGTCGCAAAATCCGTGGCGATCTACTTACGCTATCGGATCGGGATTTCCTATCGAAAAACAACCGAGTTGTTCCGGGAGTTATTTGGGCTTGAGTTTGTTCCTGCTTCCGCCCTGGGGTTCGACCGCAAAGCGGTAACGCAGGGGGAACCCATCTATGAGGATTTGTACGACAAGATCAGGGCCTCCGACGTGCTCCATGCCGACGAAACCTCCTGGCGCTCTGACGGGGTGGGCCATTACGTATGGTTCGCAGGCAATCAGCGTCTCGCCTTGTTTCATATCGACCGACATCGGTCTGCCAAGGTGGCCAAAGGCATCTTCGGAGAAAACTTTGACGGGACTTTAATACGCGACCGCTATGCCGCCTATAATGGCATCGGAGTGGATTGGCAAATCTGCATCGCCCATATCAACACAAAAGCTAAAGAAATCAAAAATGAACATGCGCTCCTGCCGCCAACCCAAAAGGACGCCGCCATTGTCCCCTTCTGCGATCGCCTGATTGACCTCTGCTCACGACTCTGCAACACAGGACAGAAGCTAAAATCCGGCGATATCCCCCGCAACGAAGCGGCCAAATTCGAAAAGCGCTTCGTCAGGGAACTCAACACCCTCTGCAAACAGACCCTTCGGTTTAAACCTGCTGAGACTCTCCGGACCTATCTTGCAGGCCCCGAACAAAAGTTTCTCTTTACTTTCCTCCGGCACCCTGGTGTGCCGCCCACCAACAATCACGCGGAACAGTCTCTGAGACACCTGGTGATCTTTCGTAAGATATGTTTCGGAACCCGATCAGAAAGCGGACTCAAAACCCACAGCATCCTTCCCTCTCTGGTGCAAACCGCCAGAAGACAAGGTGTCCATCCAAGGAAGTTTCTGCAAACCCTCCTCACCGCTGATACGCCTACCGCTCAAGCTGCTTTGTATAATAATTCTAGTTGATGTTTCGACGGCCTACGGATAAGATAAGGACTAAACTGTTACTCTTCTTTAACATCGGTTTGTACCGGCTCCATACTTCTTGGATTTGCAGGGCTGCTCCACGGACATCGGGCAACAACTCACTGGGGCTCGCTCGATTGGATGCGTGTGTCGTTTCCGGAGGTTACGGTTGAGTATGACAAACATTTTGTCGAAGATGGACGAATCGTTACGGCTGCAGGTATTTCTGCGGGCATTGATATGGCGCTGAAAGTCGTCTCACGTTATTGTGGGGAAGATACTGCTCGAACGACAGCCAGATATATGGAATACCTGTATCCGGAGAACAATGCCCGGAGAGTTAGATTTTGAGCCCCCTCGATCAGGGGATGACACACAGTCTCTGATGAATTCAGCGCTGGCGAGTGTATGAAAGTCCGGTATACCAACATCGTAGCCGCGGATTGGCATCGATTAGCAACCTTTTATCAGGAAGTTTTGGTAAACAAGGTTCTGCCTCATAAGGTGAAACATGTGGAACTATCGAACTGTACGCAAAAAGAACATTTACGTTGATCCTACAGACAAAAAGAAAAGGGTGGATTACACTTACGCTATACACGAGGCTTTCTATGACAATAACGGATATGTCGGAACCATCACCCAAGAACCCGTTGAGCCCTTTGGGGAGAATATAGAAGAGCTACGGCATTCATGGGTTATGATGGCAGAAGCATTCGGCAAGCCCATCCTTGACTATGAAAACATTCCTGAGCCAGGTTACGAAAGAAAAGCTGATCCCATCGGGTCTGTACTTGATGAAAGGCTTAAAAAAATGGAAGCCGGCAATATGAAGACAATTCCATGGGAAGACGTAAAGAAAAAGTTAGAGGAAAAGTGGGGTCCCTTTGATGAAGAGGGATATAGAAAGCAAGTAGAAGAGGAGAGGGTAAAGAAGGAGTCGATTCATAGTGAATCCTTTGTTGGTACACCGACACTGGAGGAACTCGTCAAGAAAATATATTCCGACTATCGTGATTACATTCAAAAAGACAGGTCTGAAAATCCTTGGAAATACTGAGTAAGAAAATCCTAACGAAGGGATTCAAAGTGGTGGGGATCGACCTTGCGGGCAGCCCGAAGCGTAATACGGGTATCTGCACACTGGAGGAGGATACCGTCACTTTGTGTACCATCGTCCATACGGATCGGGAGATTATCGATTACATAGAGGAAGTAAACCCGTCTTTAATTGCCGTAGATGCTCCGCTTAATCTACCTCCAGGGCGCAAATCAATCGAGGACAGAAACGGGGAACATTTTCGGCCGTGTGATCGTGAATTACTGAAACGCGGCATCCGCTTTTTCCCAATTACGCTTGGTCCGATGAGACTGCTTACAAAGCGGGGAATTCGGCTCAAAAAGATTCTTGTTAGGCGCGGATATCGCATGGTTGAGGTTTACCCCGGCGCCGCGCAGGACATATGGAATACCGGAAGGAAACAGGATGGACTGCCGGGGCTGCTGAAAGGACTTCGAAAAATTGGGGTCAAAGGGCTGGACAAGAGAATGAACGGAGATGAACTGGACGCGGTTACCGCAGCCATGGTGGGGCAATTGTTTTTGCGCGGGAAGGCGGAAGTTCTGGGTAATTTCAGAGGCGGCGCCATCGTCATCCCTTTTGCCAAAGAGATTGCTACCGCCAGGCGCTCGCCTTAGGGTGCGAAGGAGAGGGTTATGGTCAGAATAGTCTCATTGTTCATACTCTGCTTTGTGGCTGGCTATACCCCTGTTCTTCATTCTTCGGAGGTTCTCACGGATGCACCGGAGTCTACCCGCGATTCATCCGTGTTGTTCAAGGCTGCGGATTCTTATGAGCATGCCTTGCGGATCTGGAAAACTCCGGAAGACCTGAGTGCATGGCTTGCCGCCCATTTCTCGTACGATACGACCCGGGCGGTACAGCTTTCTGAGACCCAAAGGATTAAGAAAGGCGCTTTCCCGATTTACACTCCGTCACAATTTTTCGACCGGAAGGCCGGTGTTTGTGTAGACCTGGCACGCTTTGGCGTTGAGACGCTCAGAAGTATTGATCCGCAGAGCCAACCGAGATATCTAATGATAGAATTCGATCCGATACAGGTTTCCGGGAATACGATTCGATTGCATTGGCTGGCGAGCTTCAAGCGCAATAGCAAGACTTACTTCTTTGCAGATTCGAAACGTCCCGGCCATATCGCCGGCCCTTACAACGAAACAAGGGAATTTATTGACGAGTATGAACAGTACAGAGGGCGAAAGATTATTGCTTTTCGGGAATCGGAATCGTACCAAAAACAGCGACGAACACCAGCACAGAAGAGGCCGGCATCACAGAGACCCTAACAGAGACTATTTATAGTGAACGACTTAAATTCGCATCATTAAAATTAATAGATAATGGTTACCGGAAAACATTCTCCGCATATCCTCCTTGTCAATCCCTGGATCACGGATTTTGCCGCCTATAATTTCTGGATTAAACCTCTTGGGCTCCTTTATATTGCTAGTCTTCTCAGGGAAAGTGGGTTTCAGGTTACCCTGATCGATTGTCTCGATTTCTATAGTAAGACTAAAAAATTAGGGGATGGAAATTTTTTTAAGACAAAGATCGTGAAACCGCTTCCCCTTAGATCAATCCCAAGACATTACTCCCGATATGGAATTCCCGAAGAAATGCTGTTGAAAAGGTTTTCAATGATTGAAGAAAAACCAGACCTCATCGGGATCACCTCCGGAATGACCTACTGGTACCCTGGCATCTTTAAACTTATTGAATTTACTAAAGATTTGTTTAAAGAAACCCCTATTGTATTAGGAGGAATTTACGCCACTCTCTGTTATGGGCACGCGCAAAAGAACTCCGGGGCAGACCTTGTGTTTAAAACCGGAAATGCATGGGAAGCAGTCAAACTGATTTCAGAATTGACCCATTCAGAAGTTAGAAGTCAGAATTCAGGATTCAGAATCGATAACCTGCCGTTGCCCGCATTTGACCTTTATTCTCAACTCGATTATGTCTGTATCGCCACATCACGAGGTTGTCCTTTTCGGTGTACATACTGCGCCTCACCCATTCTATCAAAAGGGTTTTTAAGAAGAGACCCCTTCAAGGTGGTAGATGAAATTGAATATTGGACAACCCATTTTAAAATTAATAATATTTCCTTTTATGATGATGCACTTCTGATTGATCCATCCAGACATTTCGTTCCGATGATAAAAGAAGTGATCAAGAGGTCCATTCGATGTAACTTTCACACTCCCAATGCCCTCCGTATCAGCGAGATCGATGATGAGGTCGCCACGCTTCTCTCTCTGGGCCGATTCAAAACGATCCGGCTTGGTTTTGAGACATCGAATGAAGAAGCTCAAATTGAAACAGGAGGGAAGGTGGATAATCTTGCGTTCCAACAGACGATCAAACATTTAAAAAGGGCAGGGTACTCGCGTGATGAATTGGGAGTTTATATCATGGCAGGATTGCCAGGCCAGAGGGTAGGGGAGGTTGAAGAGAGCATCGCTTTTGTGAGAGAAACCGGTGCAAAGCCAATCCTGGTGGAATATTCACCCATTCCTCACACCCCCATTTTTGAAAAGGCAAAGAGGTTTTCTCAATTCGATCTTGAAAACGAGCCACTATTCCAGAATAATTCCATCTTTCCCTGCCAGTGGGATGGATTTACTCTAACGGATTTAAGGAGGTTAAAAGAAGGGATAAGAAGAGAGGAAATTTGATGAAACCCCATGAGATCATCAAAGATATTTTTATTGTGGGAGGGCCGGATATTACCGATGGTCGTGATGGATGCGTCTATCTGATCCATTTGGGTGAATTGATCCTAATCGATTCAGGAGCAGGCTGGAGTGTTGAGAAGATAATTGGTAATATTAAGACATTGGGATTAGATCCTAATAACCTTAGCAAGATCATTTTGACCCATTGCCATATCGATCACATTGGAGGCGTGCCTGAAATTAAAAAAAGATTTGGTTCTAAATTATATATCCACAAATTGGATGCACCCCCTCTTGAGAATGGAGACCAGATACTAACAGCGGCCACCTGGTATCAGACTGTATTTCCTCCTACGCCCGTGGATGTAAAATTCAGTCTTCCTGAGGAGGCGTTGGAAATTGGAGGTCAGAAAATCCATTGTCTCCACACCCCCGGTCATACGCCAGGATCAATCTGTATCTATTTAGACCGCAACGGTAAGAGAATCCTTTTTGCTCAGGATCTTCACGGGCCACTTCTCGCAGAATTCGGCTCGAATCTCAATGATTGGGATCGCTCATCAAAGAAATTACTTGCTCTCGAAGCAGACATTCTCTGTGAAGGCCATTTCGGAATCTACAAGACAAAGAAGGATGTAAGAAATTACATCCTCTCCTACCGCCGCCAGTATGGAGTAGATCATGAAAGGTTTTGATATGGAATATTATGATGCTCATATTCATTTTTTTTATGACTGTTCATTAGACGAGCTCCGGCAAAAAATCGGTCTTTTGGAAAAAGCCGGCCTTGCAGGTATCAATATCCTGGTGATAAGCGAATTCCCCGCCGAAAAAGATGCTTATCTGAAGATGATACCCGGAGCCTATCATTCCCATGTCACCCGGGAGGCTCTTAAAAATCAGAAAGACCCGTTTGCGGTTTTCAACTTATCTCCCCAGCTAAAGATGGTTCCCTTTTTAGACGCCCGCTTTTTGGAGAATCATATTGAAGAAAAAATTAAAATGTACAGGAAGAGGGGGTTCATAGGCCTTAAATTGCTTTACGTTCCCGAAGAAGATACTACCTTGCGCGTCGGCGGCATGGAGAAGACGTTTGGACGAACATGCAAGCAGTCGGAGAAAATTACATCATCAATCATCGAACAGGCATCCTCTCATGGGATGCCCATCCTCATGCATGTCGATTTGAGAAGATATGGAAATTTTGTTGAAGAGATGATCAAGAGTCACCCGAGCACCCATTTTAATATCCCCCATTTCGGATTTTCACGAAAAGCCATGTCCCTGCTGTTGGATAAATACCCAAATTGCTACACGGATATGTCCTCTTTAATATCCTTTATGGAAAAAGAGCCGGCCGCCTATAAGAGTTTTATCCATCAGTATCAGGATCGGGTCCTTTTCGGCAGCGACGCAGTGATCGGTGAGCCGGAAACTGTCCTCTCGGCGCTTCAATTTATGAAGCGATTTCTTGAAGACATGGAGATCTTCGATAAGTTATCAAATAAAAATTACAAGAGTTACATGGCCCATGGATCATCGTCTTAACGTTCATTTGATCAGAAGCAGGAAGAGGAGAAAAACGCTCTCTCTCCGAATTAAAGAAGACGGGGGGGTCGTTCTCTCTGTTCCTTATCATACGCCGAAAGGGGAGATAGAGAAGTTTATTAAGGAAAAAGAGTCCTGGGTCATTAAAAAAGTTACAGAAAAAGATAGATCGATCAAAGAAACCCAAAAGGCGTTTATCCCCGGAGAGAAATTTTTATATCTGGGAGAATCGTATCCGCTGGAAATCCGGGAATCAGACCATCGGGAGCCCTCCCTGAAATTATCTTTTGGGAAATTCATCCTTGGTCAGGACCATATCGAAGAGGCAAGGGATCTTTTTGTCCGGTGGTATAAAGGGGAGGCTAAAGAGACGATTGCCAGAAGAGTGGACTATTACAGCCATAGAATGCATCTCTCCCCAAAGGGGATCAGGATAACAAGCGCCCAATCCCGGTGGGGTTCCTGTTCGCGAGACAATCGGTTATCTTTCAGCTGGAGAATGATCATGGCACCCCTGAACGTCATCGATTATATACTGATTCATGAACTGGCGCATATCAAAGAAAAGAATCATTCAGGGAGATTCTGGAACTACATGGAGTCCTTCCTTCCAGATTATAGAAAGCATCGATTATGGTTAAAAGAGAATGGCCATCGATTGAGGTTTTAACTTCGTAAGGTTGACTATTATTCATTGGAGGAGAGAGATGATCGATTCACAGGAGGTTAAAAGAATGGCGAGGGAATTGGGGGCGGATCTGGTGGGGATTGCTTCTGCTCAGAGGTTTGATACGGCGCCGGAGGGGTTCAGGCCGGCGGATGTCCTTCCAGGCACAAAATCGGTGATCGCCTATGCCAAACGCTTCCCCCAAAGCGTATTCTCTACAGAGAGTCCCGTTCCCTACACATTTGCGAGTTCCGTCACCCTGCAGGAAGTCTTCAGGGTGGCCTATGGACTGGTCCTGCGTTTGGAAGATCATGGCGTGACTGCGGTTCCCATCCCGAGCGAACCCTATGAGCACTGGGATGAGGAGAAACGGGAGGGCAGGGGCCTAATGTCTCTCAAACACATCGGTTACTTTGCTGGCCTGGGGGTCCTGGGCAGGAATACCCTTCTGACGAATGATCAATATGGCAACCAGATCACTCTGGGTGCGGTGCTGGTTGATATTCCACTTAAAGAAGACCCCATAGCCGAATACTCATTTTGTGGAGATGATTGCAAGATATGCCTGAGCAACTGTTCTGCGGGGGCCCTTGATGGGATGACGGTCAACCAGAAGAAATGCAGGGAGGGGTCGCAATCGGTAACAAAGAAGGGATACTTCCTTTACACCTGTAACCTCTGCCGAAAGATCTGCCCGAGTAGAACCGGAATCAAATAAGAGAGCACCCCAAAACTACGTTGAGCTCTCCTGATCAGAGATTTCGATACTCTTTCATCAGAAATCTCAAAAAATAATCTCAAAAAAATAATTTGACTTTAAAAAGGAATTTATGTAAATTTGGGGTCGTTTGGGCGTTTCCGAAAAGGGCATCGATAGAAAGGAAATCATAAACGGGAGAGGGGGTGAATAAAGAAGTTTAGAGTTAAGAGTGAAACGTTGGGAATTAATTTTTAAAGTAATCATTTAGATTCTGAGAGGAGGAATGAAGATGATGAAGGAAATCAGAAGAAAGAGCATTTCAGGATTTGTCGTTTTACTTGCCCTAAGTTTTTTCTTTTACCTCACCGCAGGGCTGATCGAAAGCTCGTTTGCCCAGACCAAGCCGGCAGTTGCAAAACCTAAACCCAAACCAGCCGTTCCCCAGAAATTGATTGTCGCATCGGGAACAGATGCTCTTACCATGGATACACACTTCGCCTTGGATGCCCCAACTTTTACCATTCTCGATCATATGGTGGAATCTCTCCTTGAACTCACCCCAAAGGGCGAGATTGTGCCGAGGTTGGCTGAGAAATGGGAGGTTTCATCCGATGCGACAGAATTTACACTGAAGTTGAGAAAGGGGATTCAATTTCACGATGGTACACCCTTTAATGCAGAGGCTGTGAAGGTCACTTTTGATCGCCTTCTCGATCCCAAGGTTGCCATCCGCTACAGGTTTTTAGTAGCGCCGATCTCCACAGTGACGGTTGTGGATGATTACACCGTGAAGATGAAGACAAAGGCACCTTTTGCCGCGCTGGTGAGCAACCTGACCCACCAGGCAACCGGAATACAGAGCCCAGCATCACTCAAGGCATCCTGGGATAAAGCCGTGGCAAAACCGGTTGGAACGGGTTCTTTTATGTTTAAAGAGTGGGTTCCGGGCAACAAGTTTGTCATGGCCCGGAATGATAAATACTGGGGAAAGAAGGCCATTCTCGAAGAGGTGACATGGCGTGTGATTCCGGATGAAGCCTCCAGAGTGGTCGCTCTGGAGACGGGTGAGGTTCAGGTAGCCGTCCGCATTCCACCCTTTGACATTCCCCGGTTAAAGGCCGATAAAAAACTTGCGGTCCTCGATGCCGCCAGTGTCAGGACCATTTATCTCGGATTTAACGCCTTGAAAGAACCTTTCAACGACAAGAGGGTGCGGCAGGCGATCAATTACGCAGTCAATAAAGAGGCGATTGTCAAACACGTTCTCGGTGGTGTTGGACGCGTTTCTGACGCCGCGATCAGCCCGGGCATCTTTGGATATGCGCCCATTAAGACCTATGAATACAATATCGAAAAGGCGAAAGCTCTTCTGGCCGAAGCAGGTTTTCCAAAGGGATTTGAGACTACGCTTCATCCCGCCGTCGGGCGATATTACATGGATGCCTCTGTTTGCACGGCAGTAGCCGCAGACCTTCTCAAAGTCGGAATCAAGGCAGATATCAAGATGATGGAATGGGGAACCTATCTTCCTTCCATCCTCCGCGAGAAAGATCAGGTGGAGCACAAGATCTATATGCTTGGCTGGGGATGCGTCACAGGTGATGCGGACTATGGCCTTTACACGCTTTTCCACTCCGGAGAGTGGCCAAAGAAAGGGATGAATGCCTCTTTCTATAAAAACGAAAAGCTTGATCAATTGCTGGATGGGGCACGAAGCACAGCCAATCCAGAAGAACGGAAGAAGCTTTACAAAGAAGCCTTGACCCTGATCAACGAGGAAGCCCCTTGGCTCTTCCTCCATAGCGAAGTTCAGATGGTGGGCACCAGAGCCAATGTGAAGGGCATCATTGTTCACCCAACCGAGAGGGTCATTGCTAAAGAGGCATGGATCGAATAACCAAGAAATGTTGTGATAGAAGGGGCTGATTTTTTCTTCAAAATCTGTTAAGAAGAAGGTCAGCCCCTTTTTTTGATAAAAGGTATTTAATCACAGATATGTCCGGTCAGTATATCATCCGAAGACTCCTTATCATGATCCCGGTTCTCCTCGGGATCTCCCTGATCATCTTCACCATCGTCCGGGTGATCCCTGGTGATCCGGCCGTTGTGTTAGCCGGCCCCCATGCCACAAAAGATGTGGTCGATCAGGTCAGGGTTCAATTAGGGCTGGATAAACATCCGGTGAAACAGTACCTTCTCTTCATTGGAAATATTTTCAAAGGGGACCTCGGCATCTCTAACCGGACAGGGCTTCCTGTTACGAAAGAGATCATGGCGAGGCTTTCGAATACCCTTATACTTGCCTTTGCAAGCATTCTGGTCGCAACGATTTTGGGAGTGACGACCGGAATCATCGCAGGGGTGAAACAGAATTCCAAATTCGATTATCTGAGTATGCTCGTCGCCCTCTTCGGACTTTCGATGCCGGTCTTCTGGCTGGGCTTGATGCTCATGCTTCTTTTCTCGATCAAGCTCGGCTGGTTCCCATCAGTGGGAGCGGAGAGTTTCAAACATCTGGTCCTTCCGGCGATCACCCTTGGCGCCAATTCGACAGCGATCATTGCCCGGATGACCCGGTCAAGCATGCTCGAGGTGATCCGGCTCGACTATATTCGAACAGCAAGGGCAAAAGGGCTTTCAGAAAAAGTGGTGATCTCCCGCCATGCCCTGAAAAACGCCCTCATTCCGGTGGTGACGGTGATCGGACTTCAGACCGGCACGCTTCTTGGCGGCGCCGTGCTTACGGAAATAGTTTTTGCCTGGCCAGGAATCGGAAGGCTTCTGGTGGAGGCGATTCTTTCGCGGGACTATCCAATAGTTCAGGGTGTAGTCCTGGTTGTGGCGACGATGTTCATCTTCGTCAATTTGATTGTGGATATTCTCTATTCGTATCTGGATCCGAGGATCAGGTATCATTAGTGAGATGTAAATCCGAAGCACAGCTTCATGGTTATCAGAATATCAGGTTATGGGTATCAGGAGATAAGGACAACAGGGGATATCAATCTTTTTCTTTGATTCTTTCTGGTACCCTGATGTTCTGATGCTCTGCATCCTGATAACCTGGTTTCCTGATTTCCTTTCGGATTTCGATATTCGAATTTCGGATTTGAGATAACTTTCGTTAGTGTTAATCACATAACTTGGGATAATAATGGGTGAGATGAACACAATATCAGAGAAACGTGAGAGGGGTCCGATGTGGGAGGTGTTTCGGCGTCTCTCCAAAAGGATAACAGCCATGATGGGACTGGTTATCGTGGTAGTCTTCCTTCTTTCGGCCCTCTTTGCCCCTTTTCTTGCACCTCATGATCCCTACGAACATAGCCTGGTCCATAAGCTTGCCTCCCCCTCCTGGGACTATCCCCTCGGAAGGGATGAGTTGGGCAGATGCATCCTCAGCCGGATCATCTACGGAGCACGCATCTCCCTGCTCATTGGACTCATCGTCATCTCCATCGGGATCTTCGTGGGTGTTCCGATCGGTGTGGTCTCCGCCTATTTTGGCGGAAAGGTCGATTTCATCGTCCAGCGGTTTGTCGATACGATGTTAGCCTTTCCTGGCATCCTGCTCGCCCTCTTGCTCATCGCCATGCTTGGCGTGGGGCTTCACAATGTGATGATTGCAGTCGGGATCTCCACAATTCCTATTTATGCACGGCTGGCGAGGAGTTCCGTACTGGCCATCAAGTCGAGACAGTTTGTTGAGGCGGCGCGCTCTATCGGTTCGAGCCATCTAAGAATCATCCTTCAACATCTCATCCCCAACAGCCTTTCTCCGATCATTGTCCAATCCACATTACACATGGCAACCGCCATCCTCTGGGCCGCAGGGCTCGGATTTCTTGGGTTGGGAGTGAGTCCCCCGACTGCGGAATGGGGAGCCATGCTTAACGGAGGAAGGCTCTATATTCGGGTAGCCTACCATGTTGCCACCTTTCCGGGGGTCATGATCTTTGTTACGGTTCTCGGTTTTAATCTTTTAGGAGACGGATTGAGGGATGCCCTGGATCCGAGGTTGAAGACGTAAAAAAATAGTTCGGAGTTATGAGTTCGGAGTTCGGAGAGGGGCATCAATAAAGAAAGACGATACACGATGGACGATAGACGATGAGCAGCAATCAAGGTAGAAATTAAGATGAATTTGCTTGAGGTCAGGGATTTAAAGACTTACTTCTATACCGATGCGGGTGTGGTCAGGGCTGTGGATGGGGTTTCCTATGACCTCCGCCAGGGAGAGACATTGGGGTTGGTGGGCGAGAGCGGCTGTGGAAAAAGTGTCAGCGCCCTTTCGATTCTCCGTCTGATTGCTAACCCGCCAGGAAAAATCGTTGGCGGGGAGATATTCTTTGAGGGGAAGGACCTCCTGAAGATCTCCGAGGAGGAGATCCGTAGCATCCGCGGAAACCACATTGCCATGATTTTTCAGGAGCCGATGACCTCTCTCAATCCTGTCCTAACCGTGGGGCTCCAGATCGGAGAGGCGCTTGAGCTCCACAGAAACATGAATAAGAAGGAAACCAGGGAGGAAATTCTAAGGCTCTTGAGGATGGTGGGGATTCCGGATCCCGAAAGGCGGATTGGCGACTATCCTCACCAGTTCAGCGGAGGCATGCGTCAGAGGGTGATGATCGCCATGGCTTTGAGCTGCAATCCGAAGCTTCTTATTGCCGATGAACCCACGACTGCGGTGGATGTGACGATTCAGGCGCAGCTTCTCGAAGTGGTCAAGGAGCTTACCTCAAGGCTTGGAACCGCCGTCATGCTTATCACCCATAACTTAGGTGTGGTGGCACGGCATGTCAACCGGATGGCAGTCATGTATGCGGGGAGAATCGTTGAGCAAGGTCCAGCGGCTGAAGTCTACGCTCATCCGCGACATCCCTATACCATTGGGTTGCTTGCTTCTGTGCCGAGGCTCGATAAACCAAGGAAGGAGAGGCTGGTACCGATTGACGGTCAACCGCCGAATCTGATCCTCCTTCCTCCGGGATGTTCTTTTATGCCGAGATGTTCGTATCGTATGGAGATATGTTCTAAGGAGAGGCCGGAGCTCAGGCCCGTGGGGGATGGCCACTTCACCGCCTGCTGGGCGGATATGGAAAAAACATAAGGTTGAGGTTCAGGTTTAGAAACGATTTTTGCTGAGCCTTAATCTCATCCTCAACCTGTGGTTGTTAGAGATGGCAAACGATATCCTGATTGAAATTAAAAACCTCTCGATGTATTTTCCCATTACTAAGGGGATCATCCGCCAGCAGAAGATCGCCGAGGTCAAAGCCGTGGATGGGGTCAATTTTTTTATCCGTAAGGGAGAAACCCTTGGCCTTGTAGGTGAGAGCGGTTGTGGAAAGACAACTTTGGGAAGATGTCTCCTCCAGCTCATCCGCCCTACCTCAGGAGAGGTCTCTTTTGAAGGAAAAGATCTCTGCAATATGGAAGGTGAAGCACTGCGATCTATCAGGCAGAGAATGCAGATCATCTTTCAAGACCCTTTTGATTCCCTCGACCCCCGGATGACAGCCGGAGAGATCGTGGCCGAACCCCTGCGGGTCCATACCCGGATCAGGGGCAGGGAGTTGAGGGAGAAGATTGCTGAACTGTTGAAGATCGTGGGACTGGATTCTTCCATGACAGAGCGCTATCCCCATCAATTCAGCGGAGGTCAGCGCCAGAGGCTCGGGATTGCCCGCGCCCTTGCCATCCGGCCCAGTTTTATCGTCTGCGATGAACCCATCTCTGCGCTCGATGTCTCCATCCAGGCACAGATCATCAACCTCCTCGAAGACCTTCAGGGAGAGTTTGATCTCACCTATCTCTTTATCGCCCATGACCTCTCCGTAGTCCGCCACATCAGCCACCGGGTTGCAGTCATGTATCTCGGAAAGATTGTTGAAGTTGCGAATCGGGATGCCCTTTACCGTGTGGCCAAACATCCCTATACCATAGCGCTTCTTTCAGCCGTGCCGATTCCGGATCCGGTCGTAGAAGCCACGCGAGAACGGATTATCCTGAAAGGAGAGATTCCAAGTCCGATTGCACTGCCGCCAGGGTGCAATTTCCATCCCCGATGTCCCATCGGTGTGGAGATCTGCAGGAAGGAAGTTCCCTCACTTCGGGAGATTGAAGAAGGGCACTGGGTCGCGTGCCATCTTGCATAATCTATTACCGTGTAAGCCCACAGCAAAAATTTAGATGTAGGGCAACTCTTTAGGGTTGCATTTAATGGAAGCCTGCGTAAGACAGGCAAGGCTCCTGCGGCAGGGCCTTACCCTACGAAACTTCAATAACCTATATTCCCTTACCCTTCTCCCCCAAGCCTTCATATACGGAATGAAGAAGATTAAGCCCCAAACCCCCAAATCGTATAATTTTTTTATTCTTGCATTGGGATTATGTATAAACCCTGTATTTACAAAAAATCTCTGTATGTTTAAGCAGTTATAAAACATTTTGGCGAAAATGATGGAGTAAATAGTATAACAAAAAAATTCATTTTGGTTAAAAAGGGGGATATATCAAGAAGAGAATAAGCTAAAATATCAACAATAACGATGAGTTATAATTAAACATCTATTTTGGCACAGGAAATGCTTTATATAGGTTGAAAATCAAAGAGAGGAGGAAACAAAGATGGAAAAAATGGCAAAAGGATTAAAAATTGGGTTGATGGTAGGACTAATGACTCTGGCAGCTTCTCCTGCATTTGCAAGGTCGGTCAGCCTTAAGGACGCAGGACCGGCCCTCTGGGTCTTTGTTATCATCGGAGCCGTCATCATCCTTCTTCAACTGATACCGGCAGCGATTCTTTTCTTCAGCTTCATCGGGACGGCCACGACCATGGCATTGAAGAAAGAGAAGAAGGTTGAGCAAGAAGCGGTGCTTCCTGGTATGGAGCCAGTGGCGGCCAAAAAGTAGCTGGAAGGAAATCACGAAAGAGGTGAAGATCGATGTCTAAGAGCATGAAGAAGATACTGACAATTCTGAGTTTGGCCCTGGTTCTGGCAATCGCATTAGGTTCTCTGGGGGTCGCCTATGCGGGAGGGATCCGTGGCATAGGGCTTCTGGGGGTCTGGTTCTTTTTGACCTTCGGGGTCATTGTGGTATTAGCCCAGGTGATACCAGCGGGCATCCTTCTGAGCTCCCTGGTGGTATCGACCTTGAGTTCGGATCGAAGGGAAGAGGCGCCTGTTGGCGTGATATAAGAGAAGAGGGGGCAGCCATGCAGCATAAAAAGATACTCATTGCCTATCAGGATGATTTAGGGGTCAGATCGCTCGCCACCTATTTTCACGGGCAGGGATACCGGGTGGAGTCGGTCAAAGCTCTGAGCGAGATGATCAAGAAAGTCCGCAACGGCCAGCATCAGGTTCTGCTTCTCGATGATGAGATTGAGGGGTTGAAGGCCTGTGATATTGTTTCTCTGTTGAAGAAGGTTAACTCCAGGATTCAGGTCATCATGATCTCCTCGGAGGAGTCCCTGGGATCGGTGAGACGGCTCCGGGGGGCAGGCATCTTCTATCAGGCGATGAAACCGGTTGATATGGAAGAGATTCGTTCCGCCGTGCAGTGCGCATTTGAGAAGATTGAGCGGGAGAATGAGAAGGAAGGTTTCTTCTCCTTCTTGATTCCAAAACTGGCACCGGCGTAAGATATACGGAATAATTTGGAGACTACGCATACAGTAAACCTTAATATTGCAAAGAAAAGGGAGGTGGGCATGCTTCCAATCCTTTACAATTGCGGATCGTTTCTATGTTTTATGGGGAACATTCGATGTCACCTGAGGTGACCTTTGAGGTATGCTTGAAACCTTAGTAGCCAACCATTTAAAGGTGCCGCTGTAAAGGATTTCCAGTACACCCACCTCCCTTTTCATGTAATTTTTATGCAACTGTAGGGTAAAGACAATCTCTATTTTCACTACCTGCCAAGAAGTTCTCTGGCAATGATTACCTTTTCGATCTCCTTCGTCCCTTCCACAATCTCCACGAGCTTGGCATCCCGATAGAGGCGCTCAATCCCGTATTCACCCAGATAGCCATATCCGCCGTGAATCTGCACCACCTCATCGATCACCTTGACCCCTACCTCTCCTCCGAACCACTTGGCCATGGAGATGAGTTTGGGATCGATCCTTCCCTGATCGACCATCCAGGCCGCTTGATAACAGAGTGCTCTTGCCGCCTCGATCAGGCTTGCCATCTCTGCCAGTTTGAATTGAATCCCCTGGAAACTGGAGAGGGGGCTTCCGAACTGCTTTCTCTGCTTCGAATACTGGATTGCCTTCTCCAACCCACCCTGGGCGATTCCAACCCCTGAGATGGCCACGGCAACTCGGGTATGATTGAAGACCGTCATGAGTTGATAAAATCCATCCCCCTCGATCTCTCCCACCAGATTCTCCAACGGGACCTTCACCTCTGAAAAATTGACCTCAGCCGTATCCGAAGCCCGCATCCCGAGTTTTCTCTTCAATTGATTGGCCTCGAATCCTTCCCGATTCGTCTCAATGAGAATTGGGCTATGACGCTTTGATTTTATTTTCTCCTCTTCATCGGTGACGCAGAGGACGACTAAATAGTTGCCAATACTCCCATTGGTGATGAATATCTTGCTCCCATTGATCACATAATGACCATTTACCTTCTTAGCTACGGTTGAGACAGAGGCCACGTCGCTTCCGGCATCAGGCTCGGTAATCGCCATTCCCATGATGGCCTCTCCTTTGGGCAGAAGGGGAAGATACTTCTTCTTCTGCTCTTCCCTTCCAGAGAAGAGAATAAATTCCGAGCCTAAAGTGGTGGTGAGAATTGACCCGCACCCGGCATCCACCCTTGAGAATTCCTCGGTAATAAGGGCATGTTCGAGAAAACCCAGGCCGGGTCCTCCATAGGCCTCATCGATAAAGACGCCTACAAATCCGAGGTCGCATGCTTTCTTCCATAATTCCATCGGAAAGGTCTCGTTGAGGTCGCACTCTTCAGCCACCTCCGGAAAGGTCTTTTCCGCGAATTCACGGGCGGCCTTCTGAATATCCTTCTGTTCATCCGTCAGTTCGAAATCCATCTCTTCAAACCCCCATATAGGAAAAAGTCAAAGCTCAAATGAGATGCCGAAACAAGTTCGGCATGACAAAAATGTCATTCTGAACTCGTTTCAGAATCCATTTTTGATGTACGACATTCATTTGGCATTTGAACTTTGAAATTTGAAATTGTTGCAGCCGCCTACACTCTTCCCAGCAATTCCCTCGCAATGGTATTTTTCTCGATCTCCTTCGCCCCTTCGTAGATCTCAACGATCTTGGCGTCCCGGTAAAATCGTTCCATATCATATTCGGCGATATAACCATACCCGCCGTGGAGTTGGAGTCCATCATTGGTCACTCTGACGCCCACTTCTCCGGCGATATATTTGGCGATGGAAATGAGTTTAGGATCCACTTTTCCGCGATCCACCATCCACCCCGCCTTATAAGTGAGCGTTCGTGCCGCCTCAATCCATGTGGCCATCTCAGCAATCTTGAATTGGATGGCTTGAAAGGTGGCGAGGGGTTGACCGAACTGCTTTCTCTTCTTCACATATTGGATGGCCTTATCGAGCGCACCTTGAGCCACGCCCACACCCTGGGCCGCAGCGATCACGCGGTTGATGTTAAAGATCTGCATGATCTGAGAAAAACCTTCCCCCTCTTTTTCGCCAACCAGATTGTCCTTCGGAACTCTTACATCGCTGAACCGGAGTTCCGCCGTGTCAGAAGCGCGGATGCCCATCTTTCCGGTAATTTTAATGGCTCCGAACCCAGGACGATCTGTTTCGACAAGGATGACCCCAAACCTCTTCAGCCTTGAGTCTGCTTCAGGATGCATCAGGCAAAATACAGCAAGATAATTGGCGATACTTCCATTGGTGATGAACTGTTTTGCCCCATTGATCACATAGTGATCACCCTCTCTCCTTGCCAGGGTCAGGATGGACAGGATATCGCTCCCTGCATCAGGCTCCGTGATGGCCGTCCCCATAATCGCCTTTCCCTTGGTAAGGGGAGGGAGGTATTTCTTCTTCTGCTCTTCGGTGCCATAGAGTTGGATGAGCTCGGCGCCGAAGGTCGTCAGCAAGATATTTCCGCATCCCGGATCCACTCTCCAGAATTCCTCCATCACCATGGCAAATTCAAGAAAACCTAACCCAAGGCCTCCGTACTCCTTTTTGATGAAGAGCCCAATAAAGCCCAGTTCACATGCCTTCTTCCAGAGTTCTCTGGGGAATTCTTCCTTACGATCATATTCACGGGCAACAACCGGAAATTCTCCTTCGGCAAACTCCCGCGCCGCCATGCGGATCTGTTTCTGTCGGTTCGTCAACTCGAAATCCATTCCTTCACCTCCATCGATCTTCTCCCCGTTCATCGACTCCCGAAGCGGTATCCGTCTTAAAAAGACACGATAGCCAATTATACATTTGAGACCCATTTGTCAAGAAAAAGTTGAGAGAGCCCTGAAAAACTATCTTTTGCTCTCTGATTTCACAGATTTTAAAAAAATGATTCCACAGATTTTCCTTTATTTATCAATGCATCTCTAATCTGTGGAATCGGTCCCTAATCGGTGTAATCAGAGATTTCTGGACTTTTTCAGAAATCTTCTTGAAGTTTCTAAGAGCCATCCTTTATATTATAAGAAAATAGGCGGGAAAGAGGAGGAGAGCAATGATCGTTAAGCAATATGAAGTCGGAAATTTTTCTGTCTTCTGTTATCTGATCGGGGACAAGGAGACGAAAGAGGGGCTGTTCATCGACCCTTCGGATGATGCGGAGAGACTCTTATCCGAGGCGAAATCTCATGGTATCAGTAAAATCAAGTATATCGTCAATACCCATTGCCATGTGGACCATGTCATGGGCAATGCGGAGATGAAAAAAAAGAGTGGCGCCAAAATCGTCATCCATGAAGAAGAGGCCCCTTACCTCAGCCGCACCCCTCCCGACCTTCTCATGATGTTTAGCGCCACCCAATCTCCTCCTGCCGACGTTCTGGTCAAAGAGGGCGATCTGATCAAGGTGGGGAAAGTCGAACTTAAAGTTCTCCACACGCCCGGCCACTCTCCGGGTGGAATGTCCCTCTATATGGATGGGATGGTCTTTACCGGCGACACCCTTTTTGTGGGCTCGGTGGGAAGGACGGACTTCCCTGGAAGTTCCTGGGATGTGATGGAAGGTTCCATTCAGAAGAAACTCTACACACTGCCCGGCGACACGATCGTCTTCCCCGGCCATAACTACGGTTCCACACCGACCTCAACGATCCAATACGAGAAGCGACACAATCCCTTCGTCCGGGGGTGAAGATTAAGAACATCCTCATCACAGGCCCACCCGGCATTGGCAAGACTACTTTGATCAAGCACCTTTCCGAGGCGCTCGGCTCCTTTTCATCCATTGGCTTCTATACCGCTGAGATAAGGGATAAAGGCGTAAGAAAGGGATGTGAATTAATCAGCCTCGATGGGAAAAGGAAGCTTCTCTCTCACAGAGAATTTAAAAGCCCTTACCGGGTTGGGTCTTATCGGGTGGATGTCAAAGGTTTTGAAGAGTTCCTCACTTCCATCTCGTGGTCCGCTCCTTCAGCCCGCCTTGTGATCATCGATGAAATCGGCAAGATGGAATGCCTCTCTGAGAAATTCAAAAAACTACTGATAGAAATGTTGGATTCCGACAAGTGGCTCATTGCGACAATTGCGATGAAAGGCGGCAACCTGATCGCCGAGATCAAAAGAAGGGAAGACATACATCTAGGGGGTAAACTGGGACGGAAGGATCTTTAAGTGAGGGTCGAAAAATCATAGCCCTGCAAAGGGCAACGCTAATACGTTAGGGGCAATGGAAAGTTTTATATCCCCTGGATGGATCACATATCCCCTTTCAGCCTTTTTGGGGAAATCTTTTCTGAAGGCCAATATTCCGTGTGCCATGGTTGGCCGAGGAGTTCCTGAAAGCTTGACCTCAATCGGGATCAGTTTCCCTCCCCGTTCAACAACGATATCGACCTCCGAGCCATGACTTGTTCTCCAGAAATAGAGATGCGGGTCCTGTCCAGCATGGACAAACCGCTTCACGATCTCAGCGAGAACTCCTGTTTCGAAAATCACTCCTCCCAGAGGCCCTGAGATTGCATGTTCGGGGTCTTTTAAGCCGGCGAGATAACACAAGGTGCCCGTGTCGGTGAAATAAACTTTTGGCGTTTTTACAAGCCTCTTCCCGATGTTTTCAAAATAGGGCCTCAGAATAATAATCTGGAAGGTGGCTTCAAGAATGGCTATCCACCGTTTCACCGTATTGAGAGCAATTCCAAGATCGCGTCCAATATCGGCAAGATTGAGAAGCTGGCCGCTTCGGGCCGCAATCGTCCGGAGGAAATTTTGAAATAGGGTAAGGTCTCCGATTTGTTGAAGCCCCCGCACATCGCGTTCGAGATAGGTCTGGACATAACTGGCATGCCAAAGCCAGAAATCACGATCACTTTCTGCAATCAATTCAGGATAAGTTCCACGCAGGAAACCCTTCCAGAGTTCGAGATGCGAAAGCCCATGCAAATCCCTTTCGATTCCGCCTTGCTCCCAGGGAAGAGGACCGTTTGGATCGCCCGCTATTTCTCGATAGGACAGAGGAAGTAATTTCAATATCGCGGCTCGTCCAGCCAGAGACTCTGAGACACTTCTGATGAGAAGCAAATTCTGAGATCCGGTGAGAATATACTGACCTCGTTCTCGACGGTGTTCATCAATGCGTTCCTTGATATAGGGCAGGAGACCAGGAGTATGTTGAATCTCGTCGATGATGACGGGCGGAGCGTATTGATTCAGGAACCCCCTCGGATCAGCGTTGGCTGACGCTCGAACATCTGGAGGATCAAGGGAGATATATTGGCAATCTTTACCGAACAGGTGTTTTAACGTAGTGGTTTTACCAGACTGCCGGGGTCCTGTGAGGACAATGGCAGGAAATTCCTTGACGGCCTTTTTCAAAACCCGTTCGATGCCCCGTTCAATGTAGTTAGGAACCATAGTTTCTCACTGTTATTTTCGTGTGATGATGCATTTTAATAGCATAATTACACGGATATGTCAAGGGCGGCTTCAGGGTGATAATATTTGACACTCTTTCGATGCTTATGATATAAAGAGTTAAAATTGAATAGGTGTTCAGGTGGCTTGATGCCTCAAAAGGGAACCCCGTGAGAATCGGGGACGGCCACGCCGCTGTAATCGGGGACGAAACCTGCCAGTAACCACTGCCCAAAGCCCTGAGCTTGTCGAAGGGTCAAAGGGTGGGAAGGGGCAGGGATTAGGATGATCCGTAAGTCAGAAAACCTACCTGAATACGCTTCACGCTTAGGTCTTCGGTGGAAGGCTGTGAAGGGTGACGTTGAAAAGAACCCGCTCTTTCTCCCGAAGAGCGGGTTTTTTATTGCTCTATGGGACATCGGTCAAAGATGCTTTCAAAGTTTTAGAATGCGGTTTTTAAATGTAGTCCTAAAGCCCTGTTGTTTTTATAATCGTTAACTATACCGGCGATCGGACGCATTGATTATTTGAAGGTTTCCGCTCTAAAACTTTTTCAACATCCCTGACCGATGTCCCATAGAGCCCAAATATATTTTTTAAATATATCAAAATGAACGGAACCTGGAATTTTAAACTCTTTATATCCATCTCGTTGGGACTCCACTTCTTTGTCTTTTCCCTTCTTTCCATCCTCCTGCCGGATTTTAAGATCACACAACTTCCGCGTTTGAACATTGAAGTCTCTCTTCTTCCCATCATCAAGGAGGAAAGGGAGCCGTTGAGAAAGGTGGAAGACAGGACAAAAGTTCGGAGTTCGCCTGCCCGCCAAGCCACTTCTTCGGCAGGCGGGGAGTTCGGCCTCCAGCCCATAAAGGCCTACGGCCCGGAGGGAGTTCGGAGTGAAGAGGTTGAGATAAAGACCGAAGCACACGCACCCGTGAAAACCCATGAGGAGAGGAAGGTTTCTCAGGTTGAGAAGATAGAGATCACTCTTCCCCAAAAAGAACTTGAGCCTGTATCCACTTCACCCGTTCAGGGCGAAGTGAGAGTCGTTTCTGTCAATGAACCCAAGCCCTCTTTATTAGAAAGTGAAAAAAAGGAAATAAGGAGCAAGCAGGAAGAAAGGGTTGTCATCGCATCGCTTGGAAATCCCTTTCCTCAAACCAGTTCCTCTGAAACGCCTCGCGTGGCGATGAAGAGTCCTTCCCTCTCCGAAGGTGAGGTCATCCTTGCTCAACCCCGATATGCTGAAAATCCCAAACCCCTCTATCCCCGGGAGGCGAGGAAAAAAGGATACGAAGGAGAGGTTTTGCTCAGGGTTGAAGTCTTATCCAATGGCCGGGTGGGAGAGATTGAGGTGAGGCGTTCTTCGGGTCATGAGGTTTTGGACCGTTCTGCCATTTCCGCTGTGAAGCAGTGGAAATTTGTCCCTGCGAAAAAGGGTGAAACCCCGGTTCCCGGATGGGTCAATATCCCTGTTGCTTTCGAATTTCGATGATTGATTCGATGCAGAAAAAATATTTTCACCCTCGCCCTGCCCCTCTCCCGACAAAGAGATGGAGATTTTTTGTGATCCTTTGCATGTTCATCTTTTTAACTCCCTTGGTGTCCGATGCGGGCACTTTAAAGTTAAAAGATGAAGTCGGGAGGGAAGTGACGTTTTCTTTTCCTCCGAAGCGGATTGTTTCCCTGGCTCCCAACATCACCGAAATCCTCTTCAACCTTGGCCTTGATGAGGAGGTCGTGGGCGTCTCCATCCATTGCAACTACCCTGAAAAGGCGAAGTCCAGGGTGAGGGTCGGAAGTTATATTAGCATTGACTTTGAAAGGGTCATCTCCCTCAAGCCCGACTTGATCATTGCGACCGGGGCTGGAAATCCAAGGGAGATGGTGGAGCGTCTGGAGAGATTGGGGTTTCCATCTTTTGTAATTTTTCCGAAAAGATTTGAAGATGTCCTTCAAAGCATTCGTCACCTCGGTCGGGTGTCGGCAAAGGAGAGAGAGGCTCTCTCGATCATCGAGTCGATGCAGAGAAGGAAAGAGAAGGTGGCCGAACGGACTAAAACCCTTTACCGTCCGAAAGTCTTTCTCCAGATCGGAGAATCGCCCATCGTGACAGTCGGAAAAGGAAGCTTTGGAGACGATCTCATCCGTCTGGCAGGAGGAGAAAATGTTGCGGGAAAGGATAAAGAGATGTATCCTCGATTGGGAATGGAGGAAATTTTAAAGAGATCGCCGGAGGTGATCCTCATCAGCTCCATGAACCCAAAAGGGGATTATGAAAGGATTTTACGTGAATGGGCGCGCTGGAAGATGATCCCTGCTGTAAAACAGGGCAGGATTCACCTCATCGACTCAGACCTGATCGATCGCCCCTCGCCCAGGATCATCGAAGGGCTGGAGGAGATGGCAAGGCTGATCCATCCGGGGCGGTATAAAAAACCAGTGCAAAATTAGCATTTCAAAATTAGCATTGCAAAATAGAAATTTAAATTGCTAATTGCTAATTTTGCAATTTGCAATGGAACTCAAATGAAGATCCTTACCCTTAAAAAAGTCCTCACCATCTCTCTTCTTCTCACCCTTCTTCTAATCTTGGTCGTTCTGCTTTCGGTGATGGTGGGTAGCGTGAGGGTTGATCCCGTCCGTTCCATCTCCATCCTCCTCCAGTCGCTTCTGGGCCTGACGGGGACCGAAACTGAAATGGAACGAACGATCATTCTCTCGCTCCGGTTTCCCAGGGTTTTGCTGGCAGGGCTGGTCGGAGCAGGGCTCTCTGTCTCAGGCGTCATCTTCCAGGCCCTTTTGAGAAATCCTCTGGCCGATCCCTATATCCTCGGCGTCTCCAGCGGGTCAGCCGTGGGAGCGATCATTGCGATCTTCCTGGGGTTGAGCGCCCTCTCCTTCGGCCTTCCTCTTGCCTCATTTGCAGGCGCGCTGATAACCATTGGACTGGTCTTTTATTTCGGAAAACAGGAGGGCAAGATTCATCCCAATATCCTGCTTCTTGCCGGGGTCATCACAGGGTCCTTTCTCTCCGCCATCATCATGTTCTTCCTCTCCATCTCCCAGAAGGAGGAGCTCCATACGATTATCTTCTGGTTGATGGGAGATTTCAGTTTTGCGAATCCACGGGCAATCGGCATCATCCTTCCTTATATTGTGGCAGGCTTTTTGATTCTCTACTGGAAATCGCGCCACTTAAATCTGATCCTTTCGGGCGAGGAGAGCGCCCTGCAATTGGGCGTGGATGTGGAGCGACTGAAGATCGTCTCCTATCTCTGTGCTTCTCTGATCACAGCGGCCTCTGTTTCCCTGTGCGGCCTGATCGGTTTCGTGGGCCTGATCATTCCCCATTCCGCCCGACTCCTCTTCGGGCCTGATCACCGGCTCCTTCTTCCTGCCTCCGCCCTGATCGGCGCCTCTTTTCTCATCGCCTCCGACACCTTTGCCAGAACGATTCTGGCGCCGGTGGAGCTTCCTGTCGGCGTGATCACGGCGGCCTTCGGAGGGCCCTTCTTCATCTACCTTCTGAGGAAGAGAAAGGTGGTGAAGACGCTATGATCGATCTTCGTTCGGTCTCTTTCCGCTACCGCCAGGACTGGGTTCTTCAGGATATCTCTTTGCGGATCGAAAGAGGCGAATTCATTGGCGTGATCGGTCCCAATGGCTCCGGGAAAAGCACGCTTCTAAAAATCCTCTGCCGCCTCCTCTCCCCTCAAAAGGGAGAAATTCTCCTGGAGATCACTTCCTTAAGTGAGATGAGCCAGAGGGAGATTGCGAGGAAGATCGCTGTCGTGCCCCAGGAAGCCTATTCCCTATTTCCTTTCCGTGTGATAGAAATGGTTTTGATGGGAAGATCGCCCTATTTAGGCCATCTCATGTTCGAAGGGGCGAGGGACTTTGAGATCGCAAAGAAGGCGATGGACTGGACGGAGACCCTTTCGATCAGCGAGAGATTTATCGATGAACTCTCAGGCGGAGAGCGGAAAAGAGTCTTCATTGCGAGGGCCTTGGCGCAGGAGCCTGAAGTTATTTTGCTGGATGAACCCACGGCAAACCTGGACATCCATCACCAGATCGATTTTCTCAATCTCATCCTGAACCTTAACCGTGAGAAGGGACTGACGATCGCCATGGCCTCACACGACCTGAACATTGCCTCCGAATATTGCGACCGGCTCATCCTTCTCAAGGGAGGAAGGATTTATAAGATGGGGCCTCCCCGCGAAGTGATCACACGCGAGAACATCGAAGAGGTCTACGGTTGTAAGGTGTGGGTCGATGAGAATCCCATCTCAGGGATGCCGAGAATCACCCTTTTGAAAAAAGAGGAGCGCTCAATTGAAGCTCGAAAGAGAGATTGAGGCAGCGAAGGTGAAAGTAGATCAAGCGATCTTTAGGACTCCCGTGATCGTTTCGGGGGAACGGGGGATCAGGTCTTGCAATATCACATTTAGAAAAAAAGTGGGTCACTCTTTACCTTAACGTTGCAAAGAAAAGGGAGGTGGGCATGCTTCCAATCCTTTACAATTGCGAATCGTATCTATGTTTTATGGGGAACATTCGATGTCACCTGAGGTGACCTTTGAGGTATGCTTGAAACCTTAGTAGCCAACCATTTAAAGGTGCCGCTGTAAAGGATTTCCAGCACACCCACCTCCCTTTTCATGTAATTTTTATGCAACTGTAGGGTTTATTCTTTACAATTGGTAAATTTCTTGGAAAAAAATAGCAAAAACCTCAGTGTCAAGCGCTGAATTACAGGCTTGACATAGTCAAAAATATATGAGACTTTAGTGTCAATCCGAAGGAGAAGAAACTCACCATGAGTTCCCAAAAAGGAAGTCCGACCAAAGGAGATTTGCAGAATTTTAAGGAAGAGATTGTACACCAATTCCATGTTATCTCTGAAGGGGTGGTTGATCAGGTGAAGCAGGTCGCTGAGGGTATAGCGAATGTGAATGAAAAACTGGATAGAAGGTTTAATGAATTGAAGGCCGACATTCAGGAAACAAGACAAGAAGTACTGGCTGCGGTCAAATTTTCTTATGCAGAATTGGATAAGCGTTTGACAACGCTTGAGAAGGAATTTTTTGAACTCAAACACCGTGTCGAAAAAATAGAGACCCGGTCTATCTCCTAACCTTAATGCAACAATAGAACTCCCTTCTTATTTACCCCGTTAGAAAGCCCCGCAGCTCTGCTGCGGGGCTGGTGACTGTTTCCTTTACAAAATAAAGTGTCATCCATAAGATGCGGCCTGGCAAGGCCGCGTAGTTTTGTAGGTGGGAAGCCTACCCAGGAAGCCGTTAGCCACGGGCCTGGAATTCAGCCTTGCAGGCGTTCTGGTAACAGGGTGCTTGATGCGTAGGCAGGAG
>Ga0209835_1000306_pt1 | contig 33087 bp, 23 predicted proteins | sample LakKivwa52mmetaG_FD_184138 | JGI IMG/M metagenome (GOLD analysis project Ga0209835, IMG submission 184138) | Anoxic lake water microbial communities from Lake Kivu, Rwanda to study Microbial Dark Matter (Phase II) - Lake Kivu water 52m metaG... | ecosystem: Environmental > Aquatic > Freshwater >... | reverse complement strand
GGTACCGGCAGGATAGTTTACGGTTCCATCAAATACCAAGGTCATCTGCGTTCCGGGTATCCAACCAGCAGTGAGATCATTTTGATCTGTAATACCCATCCAAATTTTGGTAGGTTTGTTTTGCAATGTCGCAGTGGTAAACTGATTGTAGAGAGTGATGGTATTGATATTGCCCACCATACCGATTTCATTGGCAAAATAGATGTTTTGATGGACACTATTACGATAATACATGTCAATGGGCATTCTGGCATTCTGGCTACCATCGCCGATTGTAACAGCAATCACACCTTCTGGCATCACAGAGATGTTGAGCACGGGACTAATGTCATTTGCGGGGTTTTCATCTCCTGCTAAGAACACTTTGGCACGCAAACTAAGAGGACCTGTAGCGGTAGGTGTCCATGGCACCTGTACTTGTATGGACTGCCCAGCAGCGATGGCAGTACCGGGAGCGGTGCTTAAAACTGTATTTTGAGCATCTATAAGCTGAACCGTATAGGTGCTTTGGGGGTTGGTGCCACGATTGTAGAGACTAACAGTATAATTGGTTTGTGTTCCCTGTGAGGGAGTAGTATTACCAATCAAGCCTACAGCAGCCAGATCGTTGTTGGCAGGAACGGGAGGCAAGAAAGTGTATTTGAATCCGGTAAGAAAGGGTACGTGAGTGGCATTGATTGCGGTAAACTCGGCAGTGGAGGAATATGTAGCAGTGGGGCTGGCAGGAGTAATGCTGAGATAGTTTCCTGCTGTGGCTCCGGAAAGACCGATTGAAGCGGAGGCAGAAACTCCAGGGGCTGTGCCCATTGTTCCATAGATGTATTCTATCTTGTTTGAACCTTCAAAGAGCTTGATCTGGAAATTGATCAGATTTGTGGCAATGCTATAGTACCAGCGCAGGTTTTTGTATTCGACTGTAAGGACACGGTTGGGAGCGGTGCCACTAAGTTCGTAGGCTACATGAGCATTTGTGGCATCGGTTCTGAGGTCGTCCCACATACCGCCAATGATCAATATCTGGGTGGCAAGAGCATTTGACAAACCTGCGGTAGATGCTGGGTTGAGAGTGATAAACCCATTGGAATTTGCCTTGAACTGAGTATAGCCAACCTCATCATACATGAAGTTAAAACCAATATTGATTACCGCAGACATGGCATCATCAATATCTGTAGCATGAATCGTGGTGGAGTTTGTAATGGGTACAAATTCCCCAGCGGACTGTGTGAAGCTATAGTCTGATAGTGCTGCAAAGGCAAAAGAACAGCACATCAGCGTAAGCAACGTGATTAGGAAACTCTTCATCGTTTCTCCTTATTGTTAATTACGTTTACATTAGTTTTGTTATACATGATGCCATAACGGCACCAATGATAGAAACTCCGGCAATTGGAACCAATCACCGGATAAAATGATTTCAAGGTAAATACGGGCGGGTTATAGACAGCTAAGTAGCTATATTCACAACTCCTTAATCACTTCTCCTCATGCATAGATTCTGTTGTCTAACATCAATTTCGTTTATGAGCAATAAACATTCCAAATCAGCTATAGAGACTCACAAAAAAATCATGACACAGAATGGCTGGCGCAAAGCTATGTATTGCAAGGATATAAAGGCAGGCAAAGATTTTTTTTGGCAAAGCCTACTGATTCAGTATATTATCGGTAAACTGAATATACAAAGGAGTTAGAAATGAGCAAGACAACAATGTTTTTTATCGTATTGGCACTTTCACTATGGAACGTGGGTTTGGCTGCCCAATCGATATGGCAGAGCGTATCTGCTGCTGATATAGTATTTGAATATCGGATTACGGCAGATGGAGAAAATCTCGAGTGTAAATTGACCGGAGAAACTACCGGCTGGGTAGCAGTAGGGTTTAATCCTACCTCTGTGATGAGAAATGCCAATATCATAATCGGTTATGTAAACATCGGCGGAGCAATGCTTCGCGATGATTGGGGTAACTCAAATACCTCTCATGTTGCAGATACCTCATTGGGAGGGAGCAGTGATGTATTAATCGTCGATGCAAACGAAACAGCGGGACAGACCATGTTGCATTTTATTATCCCCTTAAATAGTGGAGATACTTATGACCAGCCTTTGAGTGCGGGACAGAGCTATCCTATCATCTTGGCAAGAGGGGCAAATGGAGCAGATAACTTTACTGGGATGCATGCTGATGCGGATTTTGCTACCATCAATCTCTTGGCACCGGTTTCCAATGAAGATAACGCACTGATCGGTTCTCCGGTGCTAAGTATCTCCGGTATCTATCCCAATCCTTTCAACCCGCAGACTACGGTTTCTTTTCATGCACCCAAGCATGAGGAAGTGCTGGTACAGATTTTTAATCAACGCGGGCAATTGATACACACTGCCAAGCAGCAAGCGTCCAGAACAGAGAATAAGTATGTCTGGAAAGCAGATAACGTGGCAAGTGGCAAGTATCAAGTAGTACTCAGCAGCAAAGGAATCACAGCTAGTAAGATGGTCACGTTGATCAAATAGCACATTCACACAAGGAAAATGTACAGAAAAGAGACAGAGCCTCTGTCTCTTTTCTTTTTTTTGCTGCTTATCGCTAAGCGCACACAGCTTTTATTTGACAAAATGGCTACTGCAGAATCCATGAACCCAAATAGGAAGGAAAAGTATGCGCACTTTTGACACAGTTTTGCCATATCTCAGAAAGAGTTACCGGCGTATCGGATTGGGGATTTTGATGCTGATATTGGTTGATGGGGTACAGTTTATCATGCCCAAGGTCATGCAACATACGATTGATAGTATCCAGTTGCGAACGATAGACCAACGCGGTTTGGTATATGTGGGCTTGATCCTCTTGGGGCTGGCACTATGTGTAATGGTCTTTCGCTATCTGTGGCGGATGCTGATCATTGGCAATTCCTTTCATATTGAAAAGGCATTACGTCAGGATTTTTACGATCACCTGCTCAGCCTCTCTCAGAACTTTTTTAACAAGAGCAAGACTGGAGATCTGATGGCTTATGCCACCAATGATCTAAATGCGGTGAGGCAACTCTTTGGGATCGGCTTTATCGCTGCTTCGGATATCATTTTGATGACTGTCGGATCCTTTATCTTTTTACTCACGATAAACTGGAGGCTCACACTCTTGGCAGTGATCCCGATGCCCTTGCTTTCGCTTACCATCGGTTATTTTGGCAAAAAGATGCACCGTAGCTTTGGAAAGGTGCAAGAGTCCTTTGCCGGAATGAGTGGAGCAGTCCAAGAGAGCATTTCCGGTATCCGGGTGGTAAAAGCCTTTGTCCAAGAGGAAGCTGAAATTGCCAAGGTTGACGAAGTATCCTTGGATTATGTAAACCGCAATATCTCGATGGCAAAAATCTCCGGCATCTTCCATCCCTTTATGGGTTTCGTGATCGGCTCCAGCATGATTATTACCATGTATTTTGGAGGTAAGGCTGCCATTCGTGGAGAGATCACCATAGGCGAATTTATCGCCTTTTTCCAATACTTGGGAATGCTCGTATGGCCCATGATCGCCATTGGGTGGATCGTGGATATGTATCAACGCGGAACAGCCTCCTTAAAGCGTCTCAATGAAATCTTTGCCGTAGCTCCGGAAGTGGATAATAGCATCGCCGATGATGCAATTACCCAGCTTGAGGGAAGTATCGAAATCCGTGAACTTTCCTTTGCCTATCAAGAAGACCTGCCCCATATATTCAATGGAATTAGTACCGGTATTGCAGCGGGTAAAACTCTTGCCATTATCGGGCATACCGGTTGTGGAAAGACTACATTGATAGACCTATTGACACGTATTTACAACCCGCCCAAGGATAGTATCTATATTGATGGCAACGAACTGCACAGCATCCCCTTGAAGGTATTGCGCAGGGATATGGTAGTAGTACCTCAAGATATCTTCCTCTTTTCGGATACTATTGCCATCAACATCCGCCTAGGGAATCCGCAGACCTCGGATCAGGCTGTCTTTGCAGCCGCCAAACTGGCAATGATTTATGATGAGATTATGGATTTTGACAAGAAGTTTGATACCGTGGTGGGCGAAAGAGGCATCACGCTCTCTGGTGGTCAAAAACAGCGGGTAGCCATTGCCAGAGCCCTTCTCACCGATCCCCAAATCCTTATTCTCGACGATGCTCTCTCCGCTGTGGATACCAAAACCGAGCGCTTTATCCTCGAAAAACTGATTCAAGAGCGAAAGGGCAAAACAACGCTTATCATTGCCCATCGCATCTCTTCTATCCAGCATGCCGATCATATCATCTTACTCAAAGATGGCAAGATCATTGAGAGCGGAAGCCATCATAGCCTAATCAACCAAGGTGCTATCTATGCCGATCTCGTAGAAAAGCAAAAGATCAAAGCACGTTTGGAAGGGGAGGAGTTATGAACCACTTTGGCGGAAGAGGCTCCATTGCCCAAGATGATGTAAAAGGCAAGATCTACGATCGCAGGCTCTATGGCAAGATGCTACGCTATCTAAAGCCATATATGCCGATGGTGATAGTATCTTTTCTGATCCTGATGATGATCACGGGTGCAGAAGTGATCATCCCTCTTATTACCAGAAAAGCTATAGATGAATATATTGTATCAAACAAGACTATCGCAGTCTTTGACGATCTCAGCGAAGCGGATAGCTTTGCCACAAGATATAAAAACCTCAAGCTCAAAACCTACCAAGCAAATAGTCAAGCTTTTATCATACTCACTACTGCCGATGTAAACAAGATCGATGCCAAAGATATATTAAAGCTCAAAAGCGATAGCAAGCTCAGCCCTATCAACATCTATCTGCTCAATGATAGCGATTCAAACCGCAGTATCCTAAACAAATACCTCTCCCAAAACACTACTGTGAGGATAGGCAAAGATGGTATAAGTGGCTGGTTTGAACTGGGCGAGGGAAAGCTTGCCGTATGCCAAAGCAAGCTTGCTAAAATCAGCAAAAAAGAGCTGATTACGCTGCGCTCGGAGGCTGCGCACCACCTACTGATTTTGGCACTGATCTACTTTTCGATTATCTTTATCCGGCTGCTCTCTGGATACAGCCAATCCGTTCTCACGGCTACATTCTCGCAAAGGGCAATGAACGATCTGCGTCATGATGTCTTTGCCCATCTGCAAAAGATGCCCACCAAATTCTTTGATCAAAATCCTGTGGGCAGGCTGGTAACAAGAGTCACAAACGATATCCGTACCATTGATGAAATGCTGGCAAGCGGAGTGATAACCATTGTTCAGGATGTGATCCTGATCATTGCCATTGTAGTCTTGATGCTGATCCTAAACTGGAAACTGGCTTTGGTTAGCTTTACCATTTTGCCTTTTGTAATCCTCACTATCCAGATTTACAAGACCAAGACCAGAGTGGTCTATCGTGAAGTTCGTAAACACCTTGCAGCTCTCAATGCGACCCTTGCGGAGCACATCGCAGGACAAAAGATCATCCAGCTTTTCAACCAATACTTCCACAAAAGGGATGAATTTGCCGAGATCAATCATCAGTACTTCAAGACCTCTCTGGATCAGCTCAAGCTCTTTGCCTTTTTCCGTCCCATCATACACGTCAGCTCACAAATTGCCGTTGCTATGATTATTTGGTATGGAGGCGGACAGATCCTCAGGAACATGATCACCATCGGACTCTTGATGGCATTTACCGCCTATATCCAAAAGCTCTTTGAGCCCATCAACGACTTTTCCGAAAAGTTTAACCTGTTGCAAAGTGCCCTTGCAGGAGCAGAGCGTATCTTTGACCTGATGGAACAAGCTCCCGAGGAATATCGTAATGAATTGGCATCATCACAGAAGTTGCGGGGCGAAATCGAATTTGAAAACCTCTGGCTGACATACAATGATGAAGAGTGGGTACTCAAAGACGTAGCGCAGTCATTCATGGGTATTGACAACCCCCTGTCGGCATTCAATGATGAAGAGTGGGTACTCAAAGACCTCTCTTTCAAGGTCAAAGCCGGAGAGAAGATTGCCCTTGTGGGTCATACCGGCAGCGGAAAAACCTCGATTGTAAATTTGATCTTGGGGATGTATCCCTTTCAACGTGGCAATATCCGTCTCGATGACAAAAGCATTAGTTCTTATGCCTTATCCGATATCCGTAGAAACATCGGTATCGTTCAGCAGGACGTATTCATCTTTTCTGGCAATGTAAGAGATAATATCGCATTGAATAACAAGGGTTTGAGCGATGCCAAGATCAAGGAAGTAGCTACCTACGTAAATGCCGATAGATTTATCAGCAAGCTTCCCCACGCCTATGATGAGCCAGTAATGGAAAGAGGAGCAACGCTTTCCACAGGACAGAGACAATTGATCGCCTTTGCCAGAGTCTTGGCTTATGATCCTAGTATCTTTGTACTTGATGAAGCTACTTCTAATATCGATACCGAAACGGAGATCCTGATCCAAGATGCCTTGCACAAGATCATGGATAACCGTACCTCGATCATCATTGCTCACCGGCTTTCAACTATCCAGCATGTAGATCGTATTTTGGTCTTGCACAAGGGAGAAATTGCCGAAGAGGGTACTCATGATAGTCTCTTGGCAAAAAAGGGTTTATATTATGACTTGTACAGGCTGCAATATACATAGACAGGGAACGAATCTTGCTTGTATAAAAAAAAGCTTTGACAAAATAGCAGTGTCTCAGACACTAAAACAAACTAAAAAATTAAGATTCCTTAAAGGAGGAACGATGAAAAAAGGATGGCTGATTATAATCGCCTTATTAGTCACGACAGCCATGTTTGCTAATAGTGTTACTTTAGCCCCTCGTCGCACCAATGCTCAGACCTCAAACCGCTATGAAGTGGTTCATTGGTCAGAGAACTTTGAAAGCGGTGCAACCGGTTGGGTTCACTATGACGGTGCTGTCTCGCCCAGCCAATGGCATGTTTACAATGCCGGTGGAACACAAGGAAACGTATGGTGGATGGGAGATCCCAACCTTGCCCAAGGTGCAAATATTGGTGGATACCATGACAATCAATATTTGGTACTTGATACCCCTGCTCGTACTGTTTCCGCAGCAAATACCAATTTAACTTTCAAAATGAGATACAACGTTGAAGACCCTGCCGGCGCTACTGCTCCATACAATGGCTGGGATGCAATCAACGTGAGAGTCTCTACCAACAATGGTCAGACCTGGACTCCTATCACCGGTACTCCAGCATACAACATGACCTCCTCCTATGCCTTTGGATTCCAACACAATGAAGGCCCAAACATTCCTGGCTGGGGCGGTGTTTTGACTACATGGACAAATTGCACTTTCAACCTTAGCTCATACGTAGGACAAAACGTCAAAATCCGTTTTGCCTTTGCTTCTGACCCTGCCTATGCCACAGGTGATGCACCTGCTATGTTTGGCGTAATGATCGATGACATCGCTTTTGCCGATTATACCAATGGTGGTGTTGCTGATGGTCAAATGACTTGGAACAGCCTCGTTCCACTCGGTGGAGACCTATGGCATATCGCAGCCCAAGCCGATGCTCCATCACCCACCAATGTAATGCGCAACCAAAATGCCTCAGGTTCCTACAATCCAAATATGATGAACTATCTGGTTTCTCCTCCCATTCAGCTTCCTGCCAGTGGAGATATCAGAGCAGATTTCATGATCAAAGGTCTTTTTACCGATGCCAATACCTTCCCTGAAGTTGACTATTTTGGCTGGGAAATAACCGTCAATGATGGTGTTACCTGGTTTGCTATGAGCAATCCCTATGGAACACCCGGTGGTATGAACTACGTTTATTCCGATGCTCCCGATATGTGGGCATCCATGACCGAAAGCTACTCACTCGATGGTTTTATTTCGGATTATTCTGGACAGACCATCAAGCTTCGCTGGTTCTTCCGTTCTGATGCAGACGCTCCCAATGGTACCGGTATCATGATTGACGATGTAGTGATTTACAACGATGTATATATTGCTGCTCCCACAAACCTCCAAGCTACTGCAACCGGATCGTCAGTTGTTCTAAACTGGTCTGCACCCGGTGGTGGCGGCGGTGGCGAACCTGGTTGGCTTCATTATGACAGCGGTGAAAATTCGGATTCCATCGGAACCGGTGCTGCCGCAGATTTTGACGTTGCTGCCAAGTGGGATCCTGCCGGAACTTATGGAATCGATCCATGGGTAGGAATGAATATCACCAAGATCAAATTCTGGCCCAATGAAGTCAATTGCCAGTATGCCGTTCGTGTATGGACAGGTTCTGCAAACAACCTCGTAGTTGACCAAGCTGTGACCAGCCCGGTAAACAATGCTTGGAATGAAATCGTCCTTACTACTCCTTTCACAATTCCTGCCGGAACTCGTGTAATGGCTGGTTATCGTTGCAACACCACAGCCGGTTATCCTGCTGGTGTTGACGCTGGTCCACAAGTGGAAGGTTATGGAAACATGATGCGCTTCCAAGGCAATTGGACTACTCTTTCTGCTTTGGCTCCCACCCTTACCTACAACTGGAATATCCAAGTCTATGTAGAAGACGCCGCCGGCAGAGAATACATCCTCGGTCAGCTTCCTCAGAATGATCAGTTTGCCACAGGTACCCTTGCCTCTACTGGTACTTCCAGACAGGATAGAGACGTTACTGCTTACAAAGTATATCGCAATGAAGTCTTTGTAGCCGAGGTTGCTGGAACCGTTCTCACCTATACCGATACCAATGTAGCCGGTGGACTACAAACCTATACCGTTACAGCTATGTATGGCACCAACGAATCCGAACCTTCCAATGCCGCTACCGTATTTGTAACACCTACCGGTTATGCAGAGCTTAACCATGATGATGGCTCTGCCAGCATGGGTTATAGTGTCGGCGCAACCAAACAGATGGCTGTAAAGTATGCCCACACCAATCCTGTTTACGTAAGATATGCTAAGGTCTTTGTTCACACTGTCAACACCGCTGGCATCATCATACGCGTATGGGATACTACCGGTGCTAATGGTATGCCCGGAACTCAGCTGATCCAATTCCAATATCCTGCCGCTTCTGTTGTACAAGGCTGGAATTACATCGCTCTTCCAGACGTACTCGTACCAAGTGGACAGTTCTATATTGGTTTGCTTGAAACAACCAATGCTTGTTTGATCGGTTTGGATAATTCCTCCACCGGTAATAGCTACAAGCGTATCACCACAAACTGGGAACCTGTCACCGAAGGCGAAGTCATGATCCGTGCCATCGTCGAAAACACTTCAGACAATGATGACAACGTAGTGCCTACGCTTGCCCTCACTGCAAACAACTATCCCAATCCTTTCAATCCTGAAACCACTATCAGCTATACACTGCCTCGCAGCGGCAATGCCTCTGTAAGAGTGTATAACATGAAGGGTCAGGTAGTTCGCACCCTAATCAACGATGCTCACAGTGCCGGAAACCACACTGTAGTATGGAATGGTATGGATGAAAGCGGCAATGCCGTGTCCAGCGGACTCTACTTCTACCAAGTAAGTGCCAATGGTCAAAGCATCACCAAAAAGATGCTCTTGGCAAAATAAACCCCAAGGCACTGATTTATATAGCCCGAGGTCAACTGATCTCGGGCTTTTTTTATCTGCCATTATCTGAAGCTGAGACTTATCTTGATTTGAGATTAGGTAGGATCAGATGAAGTGAATATGCGCTTCTTTGCAGACAGCTTCCTCTTTTTATAGTTTGTTTGCATATAGAGGAATCGCAATTCGGGAAAAAGCCATTGACAGATATGGGCGATCAAATTCTATTGTTCTACTTTATAGGAAAACACCCATCAGGAGATTATAAATGAAACAGGGAATACATCCAAAGTACCAAAAGATAACCGTGCAATGCGCCTGTGGAAACCGCTTTGAAACGGGTTCTACCAAAGGTAGCATGAACGTAGAAATCTGTAATGCCTGCCATCCTTTCTACACCGGCAAACAAAAGCTACTTGATACAGCCGGTAGAGTAGAAAAGTTTAATAAGAAGTACAACCTCAAAAGCGAAAAATAGCTTTTATTCCACCTTCTTCGCCATTTGCCTTTTCCCCTTTGAATTTTGGGAAAAATGGAAATGGCGTTTTTGTTTATTGGTGGATATTATGTGGAGTTTGGGGGTATGAAAAGCGGTACTGAACTTGACAGAACAAGATTATCGCTACCTAGCACGAAAAGCGATGCTATAGTCCAAGTCGCATTGAGTGGAACGTATTCAGGAAAATATATCTTTAAATATAAGGACAAGTAATGGGACAAAAGAAACAGATAGCAGTAGGGGGTCAGGCTGTCATCGAAGGCGTGATGATGCGCGGACCGGAGCATTTAGCTACTGCCATTCGTCGTAAAGATGGATCAATAGAGCTCAAAAAGGAGCCCTTCGTGAGTCTAACGCACGTGCATAAGACCTTGGGCATGCCGATTATCCGTGGTTTTGTATCGCTGATCGAAATGTTGATTATCGGGATCAAGACGCTTAGCTTCTCGGCAGCGCGTTATGAGCTGGATTTACTGGAGGAAGAAAAAGCCGCGGGCAAAGAAGTAAAGCCGGTATCCAAAGCTAAAGAAAACATGCAAAACATACTCAGTTATGCATTTGCCTTTGGGCTTGCCTTTCTGCTCTTTGGCTTTTTGCCCTATAAACTCTCCGATTTTTTGCATCTTTCCAAGCAGGATTTTTATTTTAATATCTTTGCTGGAACGATCCGCATCCTGTTTTTTGTGGCTTATGTGTGGCTTATTTCGTTGATGAAGGACGTGAAGCGGGTTTTCCGTTATCATGGTGCGGAGCACAAGAACGTGAGTGCTTATGAAAAGGAAAGCCCTCTGCTCATCGCGGAAATTCAGAAAGAGAGTACAATTCATCCTCGCTGTGGTACTAGCTTTATGTTTTTTGTGCTACTGATCTCGATATTGATTTTTTCGATCACAGATACTTTGGTGTCGATTTATATCCTACACAAACCGGTGCCTATGCTGATGCGTTTGGTTTATCACTTTTTGATGCTACCGCTGATTTCGGGGATTTCTTATGAGGTTTTGAAGTTCAGCGGACGCAATATCAATCATCCGCTGGTAAAGGTTATGACAATCCCAGGAATGGCACTGCAACGGATCACGACCCAGCCCCCGGACGACGAAATGGTAGAAACAGCGATGATTGCAATGAAAGCTGCTTTGGATATGGATATTAGTATGCACAAAGTGACGATTTTGGGAGATAAAGAGTGATCCCCAGAGACAAGCTAAACAATCTTGAAACAGAGCTGGAGGAGCTGCAAAGACGGGTAGCTGATCCCTCCGAAATTGCAGACGCCAAGGGCTTTCGCACCCTGATGCGCAGATTTAAGGAACTCAGTGAAATCTGCGAAGTCTGGCATGCCTATCTAAACGTGGAAAACCAGATCGAAGAAGCAAGAGAAATGTGTGCCTCGGGAAATGATCCAGAATTGGCAGCAATGGCAAGAGAGGAAGTAGAGAGCCTAGAAAGCGATCTTCAACGATGGGACGACAAATTGCGAGACCTCTTGATCCCGAGTGATCCCAACGACAGTAAAAATGCAATCATCGAAATCCGAGCCGGTACGGGTGGTGAAGAAGCTGCCCTCTTTGTACAATCGCTGTACCGGATGTATTCATATTATGCCGAGAAGAAAGGCTGGAAAATGCAATTGATCGATAGTAACCAGACTGAATTGGGTGGCTTTAGGGAAATTGTGTTTCAGTTAAATGGAGATGGTGTCTATGGTTTGATGCGTTTTGAAAGCGGTGTGCATCGCGTCCAAAGAATTCCCATCACAGAGTCCAGTGGCAGGATACATACATCAGCCGTTTCGGTTGCAGTATTGCCCGAAGCAGATGAGATTGATATCGATGTCCCGGATAATGAACTGCGCGTGGATGTTTACCGCAGTTCCGGACACGGTGGTCAAAGTGTAAATACTACCGATTCGGCAGTGAGAATCACCCATATTCCGACAGGTATCGTGGTCACCTGTCAAGACGAAAAATCTCAAATCAAGAACAAGGCAAAGGCGATGAAAGTCTTGATGTCTAGATTGTTGGATCTTGAGATAAGCCGTCAGGAACAGGAAATAGCCTCACAGCGACGTGCTCAGGTAAGCACGGGAGACCGTTCTGCCAAGATTCGCACCTACAATTTTCCCCAATCCCGCATTACCGATCATAGAATTAACTTGACAAGCTACAATTTGGATGGATTCTTGGCAGGAGAGATTGAAGAGATGATTTCCTCCTTGCGAATAGCCTGGCGGAATGAGAAGGTAAATGGTTAAATGGCAATCGCTTTGATGATCTGGACGCTACTGGCGTTACTGTTTTTTTTGGCTCTGTCTTTTTTGTTTTCGGGCTTTGAGACAGGGATGATTTCGCTGAATTTGCTTGCTTTGGAGCAAGATGCCAAAAAAAGCAAATCCAAGGCACAGCTACTAAATTTTGTACGCAAGCCGGATCGGCTCTTGGGCACTACACTGATTGGCAACAATATCGCCAATGTGATCTTAGCTTCCTTGGCGACCCTCGTAGCACATCGCATCCACTCCCCATATTTTCCGGCACAATACACTTCACTATTGATCGGTACGATTGTTTTGCTCTTTGGAGAGATCATGCCAAAGTCCATCTTTCGCGATCATGCGGATAGATTGGTACCGGTTTTCTTTCCCTTGATTCGTTTTTTCTTTTACCTACTCAGACCCTTTGTGGCTGGAGTATCCTGGCTCAACGATACGCTGCGCAAGCTACTCAAAATCCCCGAGACAAACCATTTTAGCTATCTCACGCGCGATGATCTGACCTTCCTGCTTTCGCAAGCCACGGATAATGTGATGAGCGAGCCTCAGATCGAAATGATCGAAGATGCTTTGGAATTTAGCGAACAAGATGCTCACAATGTAATGGTTCCACGTACGGAAATTATCGCCATCCACGAAGATGCCAAAGTATGTGATATCCTTGAAATGGCGAGAACCGAGGGCTACACTCGCTATCCCGTCTATCGTCAAAACTTGGACGACATCGTAGGGATACTCATCATTTATGACATTTTAAAAAAGGACTGCACGCCGGAAATGCGTGCAGGGGACATTGCTAGGGAACCCTTTTTTGCCCCCGAAAACACCGATCTTGATGTGCTCTTGAGAGAGATGCAGACAAAATCCAGATCAATGGCAATCATCGTTGATGCCTATGGCGGTACCTCCGGATTGGTAACCATCGAGGATATCCTGGAAGAGATTGTCGGCGATATCGAAGATGAATATGATACCGATGATGACAGCAAAGATGTAGAAGTGGTGGGACCCAATACCTGGATTTGTCAAGCCGATGTGGAGATAGACCGTCTCATCGATGAATATGGAATTGATCTACCCGAGGGTGATTATGAGACTCTGGCAGGTTTGGTATTGGATCATCTGCAACGCATCCCACAGCAAGGGCAACTTATTACGATCAAGCCCTATAGACTACAGATCATTCAAGCCACAGACAAAAAGATATTGAAAGTAAAAATACACACGACAAGAGGTGATACATGAAGCTAATGGAATGTGTTCCAAACTTTAGTGAAGGCAGAGACCACAAGATTCTCGATGCTATCGCAGCCAGCATCCGCAGCGTTGGGGGAGTTTCCCTATTGGATATTGATCCTGGCTCGGATACTAACAGGACGGTTTTTACAATGGCAGGAGCCCCAGAAGCAGTGGTCGAGGCAGCTTTTTTGGCAATCAAGAAAGCCTCCGAATTGATAGATATGAGCAAGCATCATGGCGAACATCCACGGATGGGTGCCACAGACGTATGTCCCTTTATCCCCATTTCGGATATGACGATGCAAGAATGTGCTGAATATGCAAGAATCCTTGGCAAACGTGTTGGCGAAGAACTGGGCATACCCATCTATCTTTACGAAGAAGCAGCTTCCAAACCGGAATGGAAAAACCTTGCCAATGTCCGCTCCGGTGAATATGAAGCCCTTGCGGACAAAGCCAAAGACCCCTATTGGAAGCCCGATTTTGGGCCACATGAGTTCAATGCCAAAAGTGGTGCTACGGCAATCGGAGCCAGAGAATTTCTCATCGCCTACAATATCAATCTCAATACCAGAGACAAGAAGAAAGCTCATGACATAGCTTTGACGATCCGCGAAAGCGGAAAACCGGCACGAGATGCCAATGGAAAACTGCTCAAAGACGAAGCTGGCAACAAGGTCAATACCCCCGGGCTATTCCAAAACTGCAAAGCTGTTGGCTGGTATATCGACAGCTACAATCGGGCTCAGATCAGTATCAATCTGACAAATTATAAGGTAACACCTGCACATCTCGTATTGGAAAAAGTACGTGAACTTGCCGCTGAAATGGGCATCCGCGTTACTGGCAGTGAATTGGTGGGTTTGATTCCCAAGGCTGCGCTTTTGGAGAGTGGTAAGTATTACTTAAAACTGATGAATGAAAGCACTGGGATTCCAGAAAAGATGATTTTGGAGACCGCTGTGCAATCCATGGGCTTGGCAGAACTGGCTCCTTTTGAGCTTGATAAAAAGATTATAGAATACACCATTGCCAAGGCTGACAGATTGGTAAACCTCAGGGTAGATGAATTTTGCGATCTGCTCTCTACCGATGCTCCTGCACCGGGTGGTGGGTCTGTCGCAGCGCTGTGTTTGGCTATGTCTGGAGCCTTGAGTGCTATGGTATCCAATCTCACAGTGGATAAAAAGGGCTATGAAAAGGTTCAGGATCAGGTTCGCGAATATGCCCCCATCGGACAAGAGATCAAAGAAAAAGCCATTCACTGTATAGACAAGGATACCGATGCATTTTATGCGATGATGGATGCCATGCGCCTCCCCAAAAAGACCGATGAGGAAATCGCATATCGCAACAAAGCCATGGAAGAATGTACCCAAAAGGCGATTCTGGTACCCTTTGAGACCTTGGAGCTATCCTTGGAAGCCGTGAAGCTTTCTGCAAAAGTAGCTGTGGTAGGAAATACAAACGCTCTTTCCGATGCCGGTGTGGCTGCCTTAAATGCCCTGGCTGCTGCCAAAGCTGCCTATTACAATGTTTTGATAAACATCCGTAGCGTAAGCACTCAGAGCTTTATAGATGACATCCTATCCCGCTCCAAAGCTGTGATGACAGAGGTAGAAAAGCTTGCCGCAGAAGTCGAGGCAGAAATCCTTAGACGCCTGTAGCCTTACACAGCTTTGTGAACTGATCACAGAGGACGCCAGCGCCAAGGTAGTCTATCTGGTTGGTTTTGCCTGCGCCGGTAAAAGTACAGTTGCGAGGCTACTTGCTGATATGTTAGGTATTCCTTGCCTTGATCTGGACAGCGTTTTTTATGATCGCTATCAGATAGATGTGGCAGATTATATCAGAGATCGTGGCGAACAAGACTTTCGCCAGCTTGAGGCAGTGATATTACAAGAGCTTGATCTACATTTCAAAACGAAGCATGGTGATCAAGCTCTTGCTATTGTTGCTACCGGTGGAGGGGTAATCCTAAGGCAGGAAAGCAGGGATATCTTGAGCTCTATTGATGCTTATACGATCTGGCTCGATACAGAGCCGGAGGAAATTTATAGGCGGATACAGCTATCCCAGCATCCCAGTTTTTGCGGAAAACCTAAAGCTGAGCTAAAAGCTGAGATGCTAAAAAGGAGCTGTCTCTATGCGGAAGTGGCAGACCTTAAAATTAGATCTGTAATTCTTGTAGATTGACTTATAATTACTAGAGCCTGAAAAGGCAAGTAGGAGTAAAGCTGAGGTAGCAACATGGCACAAAAAGTTTTTGTCCCTTTTGATAGGGATATAATCGAGCAGTCATTACACTTCGTAAAGGATGAGAGTATCCTGATCTATCCCACCAAAGTATCATGCGACATAGCAAGACGGAGCTTTTATCCACAATGGCATTTGCAAAAAGTAGATTTTATCACCATGGAAGAGCTCAAACACAGGGGTTTTGTCTCTGATCTACCCACTCTGGAAGATGAAAAGCGCATCTTAAGCTTGTTTTTGGTGCTGAGTGCGGAGGACAAGAATCTCTTTCATCTCAGTACTTACGAGGATGGGGCAGAATGGGGCAGACATTTCTTTGACTTTTATGAAGAGCTCGCCGAAGAGGAAGTAGCTCCGGACAGCATCATCGAGGGAGACCTCTATGAAGGCTATTACTTGCAAGGTTGGCAGGAAGAATATCTAACGCAAATGGCAGCCATCAGAAATCGCTATGAGCAGTTTATCACGATACGGGGTTTCACAGACAAGATATTTATACATCAAGAGAAGCTCTTTGAAATTCCACCCTCAGTAAAACACTGTATCTTTGTAAATCAATACTACTACAGCAAGCTTGAAGAGAGCATCATCACAAAGCTGGAAAGCAATGGAATTGAAGTTATTCGCCTATATCAGGGACCTTCTGGGTTTCACGAGCTTTTAAGTATTGACCCGATTCAAAGAGCCCTGCAAGAGTGCCTCAGCTCCAAGTCATATCGCATCAGGCAGATCAAAGTATTTAAACACCAGGGTGAGCTTGAAATGGTGGTAAATACCTTGGATCGGATCTCAGATAAGGAGACTGATGGCAAAGCCAGAGCCCTCCTCGATCCACAGCTTCACAGAAAAGCCTATCGGGCTCTCTTTGATAATGATTATTTTGGCATCGGTTATCAACGCAGGTTTATCGATAGTGACCTCTACCAGATTTTTGTTCATATCAGAGACAACCTTGGCGAGCTAATCTGCGAAGAGGATAAAATCTATCTCCCTTTACGATGTTTTCGTGATCTGCTTTCCTTTCCCAAGTATCTAACAGCTTACGGCTTTGATGCAGATTTTCAAGCCCTTCACAGACAGTTGAACAAACTCATCGATAGAGACATCCTCTATGTAGATAGCGAGTTAAAGCTCTTTGGAATGCTCCGCGCAACAGATAACTATGACAAAATCAAGGACTTTTGCCGGAATTGGTTTGCTCTTGTCCTGCGCTTTGCTTCTGTAACGGATATGGAAGGTTTTATCAAACTCCTAGAAGAGCCGGATGGGATAGAATCAGCAAGATTTATTTCACCTGATGAAGATGAGTATAGCGATTTGAGATCCAAGTATTGGAGCTATACGGCAAATTTTTGTGCCATCGCTGAGCTGGGCATCTGTGAGGATTGGTCTGATTTGTTTGGTAGCGAAAAGTTTCAGGTAGCTACGGGCATCCTCGGTCTTTGGCTGGATTTTCTCAAAAGTGCCATGCTGAGTTATCGTTCACAGACAAGCAGCACTCCCAAGTATCATCTATGCAATCTAATGGATAGCCGCAATCGCTGCTTTGACGAGGTCATCTTTTTGAATCTTTTGGAAGGTGTCATCCCTGCCACACCCAAACCGGTATGGCTCCTAAACGAGTATCAAAGGCGAAAACTCCGGCTCAAGACTTGGGAAGATATCCGCAATTGGGAAAAGTATTACTTCTACCGTTTGCTCTTTAACAGTGAAAGTATTGAGCTGCACTATTATGACAACCCCAGCGAAGGCATCGAAGCCAGTTCATTGATCGAAGAGCTAAAACTGGCAATCGAGAACTATGCTGATGATGCACTCAGGATCGATTTTGCGGAGAGCAATGTGGCTCTTGATCCCAGAGAGATTTACAAGCTTCGCTATGCTTCACAGGAGGATATTCCTTCTTTGCTGCTTCCCAATCCCAGAAAAAAAGTGGATAGCTCCTTCTTTAGCATACCCTTAGATTTGGAAAAGGACTTTGGCGAGGAAAAGACCATCTTTTGCACCTATTACAGCATGGCAAATCTTTTGCGCAATGCCTTTGCCTGGTATGTAGGCGATTTACGCAAGATCAGAGAATATTCCTTGGAACGCAGTGAAAGCCTCAGCCGTAAAGTCTTTGGCACGATCTTGCACAGATTTGTAAATCGGATGTTCGAGCTCTACAAGGCAAAGCATCAAGACCTTTTGGTAAAGGACTATGAGCTGATTAAGCCGGATTCGCTACATACAGAACTTCAACATCTCTTGAATGATGAGATATACAACTACATGATCCCCAAAAACTACAATCGTGAATTTCTCTTTAGCATAATGGCGGATAGTCTTTGTGATGCGATCTACTGGGTCTTTGATTTTGTGCTCTATGCCAATATAGATTTAGTGGGTCAGACACAAAAGATCATCCCTGAAACAGACGATCCCAATGCCAAAGCCGGAGATCATAAAACCCTGCTTTCCGAGGATGACACAGAATGTGGCTTGGTGGTAAAAATCCGTGGCAATGCTGATCTACGCATGGAAACTCCAACACGGAGGTATATCATAGATTTTAAGACAGGAAAGTCATCCGCCGATCAATTGGCGATTTATGAATGGTATTACTATCTCTTGGAAGCTGATGCCGATGCTGGATTTGAGCTGGTATCAATGATATGTCAGCTATTCGAGCGTAGTGCGGTACCCAGCAGTGATATGGATAAAACTCGCAACAATCTTAAAAAGAAGCTAATTGACCAGCTTGGCTTGATTGCCAGTAGTGGCTATTTGATCGGCGCAAGGGCAGACGGAAGGCTCATCTTGCCAGATATCACACGCAAAGACATTTTCAAGACCAGTATGTGGGGTGAAAAATGAACAAGTGCTTTGGAAAAGTAATCACGGCAAGCGCCGGAACTGGAAAGACCTATCGCCTTTCAGTGGAGTATCTCTCTTTACTGATCAACCATGCTACCAATCCAGAGTTTTTTATTGATAGCATCCTCGTCCTTACATTTACCAAAAAAGCAACCGCCGAAATCCGGGAACGAATTACCAAACATGTAGAATTGCTCTTGGAGCATTGCTTGGGAAGACCCAGCAAAGAAAGCAGTGAGATCATGCAGAGTCTGATGATGCTAAACAACCAGAGCCCGGATGCTGTACTCAGCGACAATGAGATAGCCATTCTCAAACGCTTTAAACTCACCATTGCCGATGATAAGTCAAAGCTCCAGGTCATGACGATCGATTCGTACATTAGCTCCATCTTTCGCAATCTGATCCGTCCCATCCGCTGTATTGATAGCTATGATATTGATGTCTCCGCCATCGACAAGCGTCTCCCCTATTTGATGGAATATGTGATGCAAGCGGAATTTAGGAAACGCATCCAGTCTCTCTTGCAAAGACGCATCAACCCGTCGCTGGACGAATACAAGAAGTTCTTTGCTTCGCTGGTGGAAACTCGGTGGCTATACTATCTGATCAGTAGCCGGGTAGCAATGCCACAACAAGGGAGCCATATCAGCGCTTTTATCGATCCCTCGTCTTGGGAGACACGTGCCACTGAAGAGCTTAAGCTAGCGCAGGAGGCACTACAAAAGATTTTCATGCACATCAAAGCTGCCCTTGGAGCCAAAGTTGAGACTAAACCGCTGTCCAATTTTATGTCCGATTTTCGAAAACTCTATGATACGGAACCGAGTAGCTTTGACGAATTGGAAAGCACCCTGTATGCGATGCTAAGAGACGATCGCAAAGGCAGGAAGCTCTTTGGCGAGCTGAGCAAGGATAACTTTTGGCAACAGAAAGTATTCAACAAGAATACCGCGCTGGAAACAAGAGAGAGCTTGGCAATCAACCTTCACAAAGCTGCCCTGCATCTGGCAAATTCGCTGGTCTATAGATTGCAAATGCCAGAACAGGCAGAGATACTACAAGTATGGGGTTTACTCTTGGAAGAGTATGACCGTCTCATTTACCGATACCGTAATCTCACTTATGATGATGTGTCTTGGTTTACCTTTGAAGCTCTCTTTAGTCAAGACCCTCCCCGTTTTAATCCAGAGGATTTGGAGGGCGCAAACGAGTTTTATCACTTCTTGTCCCATCGCAGCAGGTTTATTCTCATCGATGAGTTTCAAGATACTTCCTTGCTTCAGTTTAGCATCCTCTATCCGATCATGAGAGAGGTAATCTCCGGATTTGGATCAAAGCCCTTTGGTGGCTTTATCGTGGTAGGCGATGAGAAGCAATCTATCTTTGGCTGGAGAGGTGGCGAGCGTGATCTTCTGCTCAACATCAAAGACATCTTTGGTAGCTACGTAAATGTACAGACGGAGCCCCTATTACATTCCTATCGCAGTAGCCCTATGATCATGAAACTGGTAAATGATGTCTTTTCCGATTCTACTATTCATGGAGAACTCGGCAAAGAAAAACTGAGCTGGAGCTATCCCATCGTGGAAAGTGCAGTGAAAGACGAAGAAAACGAATCTGTAATACAGTTTGGCATCCTTTCCTACCAGCAGCATGGAAACAATATCCTCCGCAGTAAAGATGAGGTTTACAAGACTTTTATCCGGGAAGTGGTACAGCCTCATTTGTTTGAGGGTGAAAAAGCTGCCATCCTCTGCCGTAAATCAGACGAACTTGCAGAGCTCAAGTTTCTCCTCGAACAAGAATCCGAGAGTGCTCTTTTTCAGCCGACTGCCTCACTGCAAAAACACCCCTTGGTAAGTCCAATAATCGCTTGGATCAAGTATCTGGCATATTCACAGTGGTTAGATTTCCTAGCTTTTCTGCGTTCGGATTATATCATGATAGAGCCTAAAGAGCTAAAAATAGCGATAGATGCTATCTATAACCATGAGCAACAATCTATGCAAGAGCCGGATTTTTCGTCTCTGCCTCTGGTAAATGCTTATTATCAATTGGCGGAGCAAGACCGAGGCAAACCTCTGTCCAATATCGTTGATCATCTCTTATCTATGTGCTTGGATGTAGATAGGATTAGCCAGAGGGATTGCCTTAATGTCCATGCCTTTGTCCAAGTCTGTAACGAATATGAGCAAAGCGTAAACAATGCATCCTCACATCTGCCGGCTTTTTTAACCTATCTGGAAGACAATGTAATGTCCGAAAATCTCAAACAACGCTCTGTGGAAGATACTGGAAGTCTGGAACTCCAGACCATCCACAAATCCAAAGGTCTGCAATATGACCGTGTCTTTGTCTTTTACAACCTCAGCAGCCGTGGAACAAACCAGAGTAATGAACTACGCACCTATATCAGATATGCAGATCAAAGCTTTGCCCATCCTAATGATTTTGCCCTCTCGCTCCACTACAATGATATCCTCAAAGGTTCATCCTTTGCACAATTGGTTCTCCAAGATGCCCAAAAGGATGAACTGGAAGAGCTCAATATCCTCTATGTTGCCTTTACCAGAGCAAAGACCAAGCTGCATGTGATGTTCACTTATCTTGGCAGTAAAGTTTGGGATGAATATCTTGATGAGCATAGTAAGAGCAAAACCAGATATCCCTTGTTGCTCTGTGATGCTTTCAAAAAGTATATGATAAAGTCAAGTGCTCCGACCGATGGGAATTTTTATCGGCTGGGATCGCCCAAGATTTCTGATATAGGGGATAAAACGAATTCGGAAAACACTCCCCAAAAGAAAATTGAAGGTTTCCATCAGATACCGGGATGGAATGCTTCCAATCCGGATTTCACGCCCAATCCATCTGCGACAAAGCAATACAATACAAAGCAAAACTGGCTATTCAAACGCTCTGCCCTCAAAGGCACCATCGTCCACGAATACCTAAGGCACCTAAGGCATAACACAGCAGCAGAAAGAGACCTTGCCCGCAAACATATCTTGCGGGGCTATGGCTCCCTGCTCAAAGCCTCATCGCTCCTCAATCTGCTTCAATACGTAGATGAGCAATTGCTAAAGTACAGTAATGTGTTTATGGATGCTTACGATAAAATCTATACTGAACTGACTATCTATGATGGCATGCGCGAATTGCGCATAGACCGGCTATTGGTAAATAGCATAGAACACAAAGCCCTCATTGTGGATTTTAAGACTGGTACCATCGATGATCAGGAGCAGCTATCAAAATACAAAGAGGCACTTCTCAATCACCCCAGCTTTGCCAATTCCATGTGGCAGATCGAGACCATGTACCTGGAGTTGGATTTGCCAGATTAGTCGAGGCTTTCCAATACCCTGAGAATTTCTGGCAAAAGCTGTTTCTTGCGCGAGAGGATACCAGGAAGGTTGTAGGTATTCTGGTCATCACGGTGATAGATCAGTTTTGCCTCAGCTTTGGCGAAGTCCGAACATAGCAGGATGCTGCGTTCTTTGATGATATCGGTTACCAAGAGCATCGCCCAATCCAGATTGTACTTTTGTTTTGCCCGCGTGAGCGCTTCCAGGTAGCTGGCACGATATTGTGCCAAATCGCTGAGGGTAATGACTTCCATCTGGGCAATGCCCACCCTATAGCCATATTCATTGTAAACCTTAAAGTCTGTCTGAACCGCTTCATCGGGATCGCTACCGGCAAGCGATGCCGCATGACTAAAGATTTCCCTGCCCCATTCATTGATATCAAGCATGCAAATCCGGCTCAAGATTTCCGCAGCCAGGATATCTTCCGGTGTGGTGGTAGGTGAACGTAGTATCACCGTATCCGTCAAAATGCCGGAAAGCATCAAAGCTGCAATCTCCCTTGTGGGTTCTATACCGTGCATTTGAAAGTGTTGAAATATCAAGGTACAAGAGCTACCCAAAGGGCGAGAATATACGTAGATGGGTTTGGTGGTACGCACTGAGCCCAGCCGATGATGATCTATTATCTCGATTACTTCACAGTGTTCTATGCCCTCGGCAGATTGGCTAAATTCGTTGTGATCCACCATAATTACTTGATGCTTGGGAGGATCGATAAGACAGGAACTGGTTACTAAACCCTTTAGTTTGGCATCATCCACCACTGCTACACCATGATGATCAATACCCATGAGCATCTTTTTTACATCGCTGAGGAAATCCTTGGGATGGGCAATAGGTAGGTTCTGATTGGCAATGGCACCTGCTGGAATGCTGGTTCTTAACAGCCGGATCGTTTCTGCGGTATCGGTCTTGGAGACATATATCCAGCCCTCAAAACTGCTCACATCCAGCTTGGCACAATCCTCTTCACTCATTCCGGTCAAAATCAACACGGGGAACTTTTGTTTTAGCGAATACTCGATGATATCCGGACGGTTGCCCACGATCATGACTGGCATGCGCGTTCCACAGCTCAGTAGAGATTCTTGAAGCCGCTTGATAAAGGTATCAAATGCCATTGCTCCTACCATGAGTGGTGCTTCAATCTCTACTTCGATTCCACGTTTCAGATACCATCCCGGTAAGACCAGCTCAAAGTTTTGCATCCGTAGATTGTAAAGCGGTCTTACCTCGTAGTACTTGGGCATGAAGTAGTTTGCAAGCTCAAGCATGGTTACCAATCCGCAGTAATCACCAGCATCATCAATCAAGGGTAGCGTACGCACCTTCTTTTGATCGATAATTTGAGTCGCCAAGCCAATCGGCTCCGTGGGCTTGATGGTGATCAAATCCTTTAGCATCACATCTTCTGCCTTGGGATAGAGGTCTCGAATCACCTCCGGGGGCTTGATGCCAAACTTTTCGAAGATAAAGCGTGTCTGCGCATTGATATTTCCCAAAGCCCCCGGCTCATAGGAGTTGTGAGTATCAATCCGGTTTTTGAGCCAAGCATAACAATATGGCGCACAAATTGCGTCTGTATCTGGGTTTTTGTGTCCTAATACAAAAATCTTTGCCACTTACTTCCTCCTCAAAACTGAAAATAGATAAAGGGTTGGATATCCGCAGAGCGTGCCTGAAAGAGTATCCAGACCACTCCAGACAATATCAAAGCCTGCCCCACCAAGGGTATCTTGCCCAATATTTTATGTAGCATATCATAATAGCTATCCGGAAGCCAATGAAAGATATAGCCGATTACAATGAGCATCGCAACCAGGGGATATCCGCTAATCCATTGTCCCAATATGGGAGCTTTGAAATCTCCAAATATACGGGAGAGAATAGTCCACGAATTGTCAAAACTGCGAGAGCGGAAGAATATCCAGCAAAAAGATACGAAGTGAAAGGTAATGATGACCCCCAATATCTTCATGATCCGGCTTTGCGCCAGCTTTTGCCGGAGCCACCATTTGTCAAAGCTCAGTCCCAATCCATGCATAAATCCCCAAAACACAAAGTTCCAAGAAGCCCCATGCCACAAGCCACCCAAAAGCATCGTAAGCATCAGATTGGCATTTTGTCTCAGCTTACCTTTCTGATTTCCTCCCAAGGGAATATATAGATAATCCCGTAGCCAGGTGGATAGCGAGATGTGCCATCTGCGCCAAAAGTCGGTTATCGAGCTTGCCTGATAGGGAGAGAGGAAGTTTTGCGGTAGCTCAAAGCCCAAGAGCAGTGCCACACCAATGGCAATATCCGAGTATCCGCTAAAATCGCAATAAATCTGCATTCCATAGGCATAAACCGCTATCAGATTTTCCACTCCGGAAAAGAGCGCTGGATTATCAAAGACCCGATCTACAAAGTTGATGCTGATATAATCCGCGATCACCCCTTTTTTGAGCAGTCCGGCAAAGATCAAGACCAGAGCCCTGTCCATTTGCTGCCGGTTCAAGCTTAGTTTCTGATGGATTTGAGGCAAAAACCAGGTAGCCCTCACTATCGGACCTGCTACTAACTGCGGGAAAAAAGAGACAAAGAAACAGAAATCCACAAAGCTGCCCAAGGGCTTGAGCTTGCCGAAGTAAATATCCAGCGTATAGCTCATCGTCTGAAAGGTAAAAAAGGATATCCCCACCGGCAAGAAAATCTCTTGCAACGGAATGCTTCCTCCGGCGAGCTGATTGATCGTATCGATGATAAAATTGGTGTATTTGTAATAACCCAAAGAGCCCAGATTCCAGATCAGAGATAAGATCAAGAGCAGGTTCTTGTGCCCCCTTCCTTTGCTGTGATACATCAGATAGCCAATACCAAAATTGACTGCGGATGTGATCACCAAAAGCATTACAAAGGCACCACTAGTCTTGTAATAAAAATAGAGTGATACCGCCATCAGGTACCATGTGCGCGTTTTTACCCGATCTGCCAAAAAGGGATACAAAGCCAAGATAAGCGCAAAGAAGATCAAAAAGAAAACACTATTAAAGAGCAGCGGATTGGCAGAATCGTAGGCAAGGCTACCGATGATTACTTGTTTCAAGTGATCAAGCATAGCTCACCTCAGTCCTTCTGTATATGATTTGTAGCCCTTGATGATGGCTTGATAAAAAAGATGCCCCTGCAGCATATAGCCCTTGGGTGTGAAATGTAAAAGGTCTTTTGATGCCAAGCCCTGAGACCGCCATTTAACCACAGATTTCTTGCCTCCCATGACATCCGAAAGTTGCCACCAGGCACAGCCATGCTTCTTGGCATAATCGATCAATTCCTTTTCCACCTTTTCCAAGTCATCGTTGTGTTTACCGCGTTTATGCGAATCCGGTGGCAGTGTAAATAGTACTGCGGTCTGTGGTGAATACTTGCGCAAATTGGTCATAAAAGCCTTTAAATTACGCACAAAATGCTCATTTCGATACTTACCCTGCGCATCGTTTGTCCCCAAGGATACCAATATCAAGTCCGGTTCCAATAGCTTTATCTGGGCAAAGAAGTCATCGATTCCCGAAAGTTTCTCAAAGGTGGCACCATTTACGCCAACCGAGTGATAGAGCAAGCCCGGAACGTTTTGCTCCAATATGATACCATAGAGATTTGCCACATCGTTGGGATCCTCTGCCCGATATTGCAAATCTACTTCCCTCACAGGTGTATTCCATTGCATTTGGTAGATCGCCTGATCGGCAAAGCCTTGAATCTCGATATATGGTGTCTCGGCAAAGCCATTCATCTTCCAATCGTAGCTATTTTCCTTTTCTTTGGTTATCAGGGTGATTTTGTTATAGCTATTATCCAGCCCAAAGAAGTTGTTTGTACGAATACTGAGGTTGCCGGCTGTCTTTGTCCACAGACCATAACCACAAATGCCACGTTCGGAATTGTACCGATTCCAAGCGGAGTTTGAGCTGATGCGAATATCATCCGGTTGATTTGTCCCTGCCAGTCTCCAGGGAAAGACCAAGCCCCTGCCGGCATTGCCATAATACTTTTGCAGTGATGATCTTGCCGTTCCCGCAAAATATCCACTTTGAATGTGCGAATCACCTATCTGAAAGATGCTTACTCTGTCTCGCACGCCATTGCGCAATTCCAGTAGTTTGCGATAAAAATCTCCCAGGGCTTTGTCCTGATTGCCTATCTCATTTTTGTCATGACGGATGATGTCAAAACGGCTCAGATACTCTGCTGAATCCAAGAGCAGATAATAACTTTGGATAAATTCTTCGAGACTGTCGATCTCCTCGGGATATTCCTCTTCGCTAAGCTCCAAATCTTCCTTGGAAACATATTCACCGCTGAGGGACAGCGATACCAAAAGTGCTGTACAGATCAGCAAGATGACCACGCGCAGGAAGTCTTTGTAGATCATTTTTGCCCCTTGATCATCTTGTAAATCATCTGTCCCAAATGCTCTGCTCCCTTGCGCGTAAAGTGCGTATAATCCTTTTGTGCCATACCTTTGGCTACATAATCTGCCATTGCAGAGCTGCCTCCCATGGCTTCATAGATATTGATATAAGCGCATCCATTATCTTTGGCAATCTCAGCCTGTTTGCCTACCAAAAGCGGTATATCTGGAGAAACTACATATTTGCCTTCTTCTTTGATACTCCTGCCATGCGCACTGATCAAGAGAACCGGCACATCTGGCAAAGCACTTTTGATATGTGCCAGCGTCCTCGTCATCCCCCGATAGTAAAAACCATAGTCTTTGATCTTGGGATGCGAGACGTTTTCGCCATAATGCAAAATTAAGAGGTCATAATCCAAGGCTCTTTGATAACCCTTGAGGTGTTCCGCATCAATGCGCTCAAAATACATACCCGAATATCCACGGATGGTATAGCTATCCACATAGGCACCCTTATCTTCGTCAAAACTAACTCCATAAACATGGATTGGGTCTGTGGGACTAAACTCCAGATAGAGCGTCTTTATATTGCCACTACTATTCAGTTCCAACACCTGAGGTGTATTGCCGGGGCGCAACCTTAACTTTTGGGGAGCTTGGTTGTCCAGACTACACATCACAAAAGAAGAATCTCCGGCATGGCTGTAAAACATACGAATCCTGCCAAAATGCCCCGCCCCTCCGAGAGCAGATTGAGCTTGGTATTTGACCCAGGGTGGCGAATTGAGCGCTATTCTTTTTACAGATTTGGGACTTTCGACCCGCAGGCTATCAATCACAGCCAGAGTATCGACCTTTTGCTCCATCGCCTTTTCGATGATATAATAAGGTCTCGGAATAAAGGTAAAGCCTGTGATACCCAATGCCACATCGGCTTTGCCCTTGCTCATAAAGGATACGCTCTCCCAGTTTTTGGAAAAGCTATGCTTGATTGTGGGTCTAAAACCAGCAACTATGGAAGTAATCGGCATCATCCCAACTCCCACACCGCCATACTCGTCTTGAAAAAGCTTGCGCAACATTCCGGTAATCAAATCACCTTCGATGATAGAATCACCATAATAGGCGATGCGGATATTGCCCCTGCCGGTCTTGCGATAGTCTATTAACCTTGCCCGAAAACATTCCAAAGCTCCCAAATCTGTCTTTACCTCTTCCATAACAAGCTCTGAGGCAGTATCCTCAACAGGCTCTTTGGCTTTGGGAAAGAGAGCCTCAAACCAACGCAACTTCCGTATTGGCAATAGTTTTGTATCACACGCTGGGATCAACATCGCCACTATCCCGATTAGGACAATAACAGATACGATAAAGAGCAGGGGACGTATAAAATCTTTATGCAATCTAAACTCCATCTTTTTTGACTATAAACGCACAACCCTTTTTTTGGTAAGAGGATGAACGTCAAGAGAAATGTATCAAAGTAGGGGCGCTCGCTGTAGCACCCACGTAAAAAGAACAAAAAGCCTTCCATAACATGCCCTTTTCCGGTAAACATGATTTGCGTTTGGTTTATCTGCGTTATCACTTAGATTTTTGATAAGGCAGGTGCTCTGCAAATGGTAAAAAAAGCCTTGCTTGCCAAAAAAAAGATTGACTAAGCAATCGGAGCGAAAAAATGCGTTTCAAAGAAGAAGATACGAAGAAGAGATTGAGACCGATCATCCAGAGATTGATTTACAAATTGTTTTGCATATTTATTGCCATGCTTGGCACGAGTTTCCTCTATAGCCAGATTCCGGATGAGTATGAGCTGATGCGCAAGTACGAACTGCCCAAAAGTGCAATTCACATCGGAAAGCTAAGTGAAACCGACAGCTTGACGACATATCAGGGAAAGCCTTTTTCGGGGCTTGCTTACGAGCTACATCCCAAAGGGAAAATCAGTTTTGTCAAGAGCTTCAGACGTGGTATCCAACATGGGCAAATGATGGTCTGGTATCCCGATGGAGCTCCCCAGTTACATGCGAGCTATCATGCCGGTTCGCCCCACGGGAGGTTTTTGGGCTGGTATGCCAATGGAGCAGTACTTTATAATCTGGTTTTGAACCGTGGCAAATTGGGAGCAGATAGCATTTTGGATAACGATGACAGCAGAGCCCAGAGCGAAACTGAGATTATTGAGAAGGAAGGAACGGATAATGACTAAACCGCATCAAGCGGAGCTAAACAGCCTTGATTTTGGCACGCTCAAAGCCCAGGGCAAAAAGATCGTGATGCTTACCGCCTATGATTATGCTATGGCAAGGGCAGTGGCGCAGACCGATATTGATCTGATCTTGGTAGGGGACAGTCTGGGTATGGTGGTCTTGGGTTATGATAGCACCTTGGATGTGAAAGTAGCGGATATGATTCATCATTGTGCTGCCGTACGCAGAGGTGCAACAAACAAGTTTATCATCGTCGATATGCCATATATGTCCTATCACTTGAGCATAGAACAAAGCAAAGCCAATGCGGCAGAACTTCTCATCGGGGGCAGGGCAAATGCCGTAAAACTCGAAGGTGGCTCGGATAGCAGGCTCAAAGCTATTGAGGCTATCGTGGATTGTGAGATTCCGGTATGTGCACATTTGGGCCTTACTCCACAATCCATTCACAAGTTTGGTGGTTACAAGGTACAAGGCAAGGGCGACAAAGCCATGCAAGAGCTACTCCGTCAAGCCCATGCGGTAGAGGATGCTGGTGCCTTTATGATCGTCTTGGAAGGCATCCCCGAAGAATTGGGCAAGCTGATCAGTGCGGAGCTCAGTATTCCCACCATCGGCATCGGAGCCGGCAGATATACAGATGGTCAAGTATTGGTAGTAAACGATCTATTGGGCTATAGCGGATACCCAGCAAAATTTGTAAAACGCTATGCCGAGCTTGATGAGATTATTGTTCCTGCTCTGCAAAGCTATGCCCAAGAAGTTCGTGAAGGCGTGTTTCCCTCCGCCGAACATTGTTATTATCCCATAGAAACAAATACAACGCGCTCAGAGGAGAGATCATGAACGAGAGTAGAGCACACACAGAGAACATGACGCCAGACGAAAAGTTTGATGCGATCAACAACCTAAAGAATCAGCTCGAAGAAAATTTTATCGCATTGGGACAGCTCTTGTCCGAAATCAAAAGGGCAAAGTTATTCCGCTTTAAAGGTTATGAAAACTTCAAGGACTTTGTAGAGGTGGAATACAATCTGGGTGGCAGTCTGGCAGGAAAACTGACGCAAACCTTTGATCTCTTTATCGAAGAGATGGATATGGACGAAGAATCTGTAAAGGAGATTGGTTTTGACCGCCTGCAAATGATCCGCCCGCTCATCCAGAAAGCAGATTGGGATATCAAAGACAAGTGGGTACAATTGTCCCAAAATATGCCCACCAACGAACTGCGCGAACACATCAAAGAGATGAAAGACAAAAACAAGAAAGATAAGGATCTCAAACAGATCTATATCGAACAATATATGGAGAAGATGCTTACATGGTTTAATTGCTCTCGCAAGGACTTGAATTTCAAATTGGCTCTATATTTTCAAGATGCTGATCTAGAAGAAGTAAAAAAGGTAGTCAAAGAGCGTCAGAGACTCTTTGAATCCGAAGTGCAATCCCAAAAGGAGGAATAACAATGAAGCAAATGCGACTCTTGTGGGTGGACGATGAAATCGATCTCCTCAAGCCCTTCGTGCTCTTTCTCGAAGAGCGAAACTACATAGTAGAAACTTGCAACAACGGCAATGATGCCATAGACAAAGTATTGGAACACAAATATGATCTGGTGATCATGGATGAAATGATGCCCGGATTGGATGGCTTGATGACCCTCCAGGAAATCAAACGCATCAATCCTGCCATCCCGATTATTATGGTTACCAAGAGTGAAGAAGAAGGCTTGATGGATCGTGCCATCGCTTCACAAATCTCAGATTATCTGATCAAGCCCATCAACCCCAGCCAGATCATAATGGCTATCAAGAAGATCTTTCAAGCAGATGAAATCCGCGCCAATCAAATCGGCGAACAATATACACGCTATATCTCCCAGCTCAATCAACGTCTCTTCAGCGCTCCCAATTGGGAAGATTGGGCAAATATCTATCGCGAAATGGCATATTGGGAGCTCAAAATCGATGAGGTTAACGACGACAACTTACATCAGACGCACTTTTTGGAAAAGCGCAATTGCAATACCGAATTTACCAGCTACATTGAACGCAATTACAAGAAGTGGCTCGTCTCCGATGATCGTCCCAACCTCTCTTTTGACATTATTTCCCAATACATCGCCCCGCATTTTGAATCCAAGGTACCCATCTATTTTATCATTGTGGATTGTATGCGCCTTGACCAGTATCTGGCTATCCAACCCTATATCCAAGAACTCTTTGACGAAGAGCTGGACCTATATTATTCGATCTTGCCAACCGCTACACCATATTCCCGTAATTCCATTTTTAGCGGGCTCTTGCCCATCGACATCGCCAAAAGGTTCCCCGAATATTGGGTTACCTCCGGTGAATTGGATAATAGTCGCAACCGCAATGAACATCAACTATTAGACGCTCATATTGCCGAATTGGGCTATTCCCTCGATCCCACTTCCAAGTATGTAAAAATCTTTAATATGGAAGAAGGGAACTTCGTGCTCCGCAAGATCGATTCTTGGAAGCAAGACAACCTCGTAGTCTTGGTTTACAACTTCCTCGATCTCTTGGCGCATCACCGCTCAAAAGACCAAATCCTCCAAGAAACCATCCCTCACGAAGAAGGACTGCGTGCCTTTACCAAACATTGGTTCCTGCATTCATCACTCTATGAAGCACTCAAGCAGATCTCAAAGCAGGATGCCGTAGTGGTCATTTCTACCGATCACGGCTCTATCAAAGTAAACCGCGCCACACAAGTAATCGGCGATAAAGATGCATCCATCACAGTGCGTTATAAAGAAGGAAAAAACCTCTCTGCCAACGAACGCCACGCCATGTATGCCAAAAAACCTTCAGAATATGGCTTGCCCTCAAAGAGTATCGTGGACAACTTTATCTTTGCCAAAGACGATTACTATTTTGTCTATCCCAATTCCTACCATCAATACCAACGTCAATACAACGGCACTTTCCAGCATGGTGGTGTTTCCATGGAAGAGATGATCTTGCCGGTTGCCACATGTAGAACAAAAAATCGCAGGTCTTGATTTGCCTTCTGGCAATTTTTGAGCATCATATCATTAGGACTGCTCACAGAAGATGTCCCAAGAACCGGTAAAACGGATTTTGGGACATTCTTTTCGTAGCGAAATAATCAAACTACAAAGGAAAATTGAAATGATCAAGATAGATTTGCATAGCGAACAAGACACCATAGACTTAGCTGCTTATATTGCCCCTGTGCTCAAACCTTCGGACGTACTCTGTCTCTATGGCGATTTGGGTAGCGGAAAGACCTTCTTTACCAAGCACATAGCAAAGATGCTCTTTGTGGAAGAAGAGGTCGATAGCCCCTCTTTTGTCCTCTTCAAAGAATACCAATGTGCAAAGTTTCCGCTCTATCATCTCGATCTCTATCGCCTCAAGGACGAGGGTGAACTCCTCGATTTGGGTATCTTTGATATGATCGAAAGTGGAATCACGCTCATCGAGTGGCCCCAGCTTGCCCAAAAACTACTCCCCTACTTTAGCATCTGTCTGCACTTTTACTTTGATGGAACACAGCGCTGGGTAGAAATTGAGCCCGCTGAGGAATTAGGCTATCTCTTTGAAGAGTATGCCAAATGATCTCAAATCCCATCGTCTGGATTGTAGTAATCGGTTTGATCCTCGTAGAAGGCTTTACCTTTTTACACAAGGAAAAGAAATATGCATTGCACATTGGCATTTTGGGGCTTTCCTTTATCCTCGGGCTAAGCACCATAGCCTATTCCCTATACCAAGGTAAAAAAGGCAATACAAACCTCCGCGTAGTGGGCTATGCCAATAAACTCTTTACCTCGGATCTGGTAAAATGGAACCTGACTCTGATGCGCACTGCCCCTCTCAATGGACTGGAAAATGCATATAACAAAATGGCAGAAGATACTCAAGCTTTCAAAAACTATCTGCTGGAAGCAGGCATAGAACCCAAAGAAATCGATATCCAACCGATAACCAGCAATCCCGTCTATGAAAACTTTGGCAGTATCACCTCCTACAACCTCACCCAAAATGTACTGGTGCTTTCCGATGACCTGCCAAAAATCGAAAACCTCTCACTCAATCCAGAGTTCTTTGCCAAGCGCGGCATTCTGCTCCAACGCTCCGCTCTGGATTATCTCTATACCAAACTGCCAGAACTAAAAAAACAGCTCTTGTCCGAAGCTACCACCGATGCCGTAGCCAGAGCAAACGAAATATCCTCTGCGGCAAAAGTAAAACTGGGAAAACTGCGTGATGCCAGAGCCGGCGTTTTTCAAATAACCGAGCCATATTCTACTGAGGTCTCGGACTATGGAATATACAATACCGGCACCAAAAACAATAGTATCTCGGTGACGCTCACTGCCAATTTTAAGCTGAGATAGACTTTTTCTATATACGAAGC
>Ga0209835_1000305_pt1 | contig 33096 bp, 23 predicted proteins | sample LakKivwa52mmetaG_FD_184138 | JGI IMG/M metagenome (GOLD analysis project Ga0209835, IMG submission 184138) | Anoxic lake water microbial communities from Lake Kivu, Rwanda to study Microbial Dark Matter (Phase II) - Lake Kivu water 52m metaG... | ecosystem: Environmental > Aquatic > Freshwater >... | reverse complement strand
CTTCAATCACTCCAGTAAAACTGTTAAAAGGTCCATCCGTAACAGTAACAGTCTCTCCTATGATAAAAGGCACATTGACCTCTTCGCCCATTTCGGCGAGTTCGTCAACCTTGCCCAGAATCCGGTTAACTTCTGACGGACGCAGGGGATCAGGCTCGCCCTTTGTGCCTAAAAATCCCAACACATTAGGAATATTCTTGATAATGTGCGGGATCTCCCCTGTCAGAGCAGCTTCAATCAAAACGTAACCAGGGAAATAATTTCGTTCTTTACTGATTTTTTTCCCTTTACGAATCTGATAAACCTTCTCTGTCGGGATGAGTACCTGAGAAATAAGTGATTGAAGACCAAGCCTGTTAATTTCAGCTTCGAGGTATTCTTTTACCTTTTTTTCTTTACCACTGATGGCCCGGACAACGTACCACTTCTTTTCGGTCGTTTCACTCATTGCTGGCAAAAAGATTGAGACAGTTATTCAACACACGATATAAAACACAATGACAAAATATACTAGAACAGCCTGTAAAAAGCTTCCAGCAAGGTTTCAAAGGACTTATCCATCAAGTAGACCACAAGTGCGATCAATAGGGAAGCAATGGATACGACAATTGCACTACTTTGAAGTTCAGGCCAGGTAGGCCATGAGACCTTTTGCATCAGTTCCTGGTAACTTTCTTTCGCGTAGTTTATGATTCCTAACTTTGCCATTGGATTTATTTTTTAATTTGCACGGGTGGTAGGACTTGAACCCACAACCAACGGTTTTGGAGACCGCTACTCTACCAATTGAGCTACACCCGTTTCTTAAACACTCTTAATTTTCATTTAGAGTAAGTTAAAGGTACCCCGATTTTCTCAGAATACCTTTAACCTCTTGTATTTCAGTATCACTGATTAGTCAAGGATTTCGGTAACCTGACCGGCACCTACCGTACGACCACCTTCACGGATAGCAAAGCGGAGTCCCTTGTTCATGGCAATCTCTGCAATCAGTTTTACCTCGATGGTGAGGTTGTCGCCAGGCATAACCATTTCAACACCAGCCGGAAGCACGATCTCACCGGTGACGTCAGTTGTTCTGAAGTAGAACTGTGGACGATATTTGTTATGGAATGGTGTGTGACGTCCGCCTTCTTCTTTCTTCAGAATATACACCTCAGCCTTGAAATGTTTGTGAGGAGTTACTGAGCCAGTGGCAGCAATAACCATTCCCCTGCGGATTTCATCCTTGTCGATACCACGGAGCAACAGACCGGCATTGTCACCAGCTTCACCACGGTCGAGGATCTTCCTGAACATCTCAACTCCTGTTACAACAGATTTCAGTTTCTCAGCACCCATACCAATAATATCTACAGAATCACCAGTATTGATAATACCTGTTTCAATTCTTCCGGTTGCAACTGTACCACGGCCTGTGATTGAGAAAACGTCTTCAATCGGCATCAGGAATGGTTTGTCCTGATCACGCTCTGGAAGAGGAATCCAGCTGTCACAGGCATCCATGAGTTCATAGATTTTTTCAACCCATTTGGGCTCTTTATTCAACCCGCCAAGTGCAGAGCCTTGAATTACAGGTGAATTGTCGCCATCAAAACCATAGAAAGTAAGAAGATCTCTGATTTCCATTTCTACCAGTTCCAACAATTCTTCATCATCAACAAGGTCAACCTTGTTCATGAAAACAACCAAACGAGGTACACCTACCTGACGGGCAAGCAGAATGTGCTCGCGGGTTTGCGGCATGGGACCGTCTGTAGCAGCAACAACGATGATCGCTCCGTCCATCTGAGCCGCACCTGTTACCATGTTCTTAACATAGTCAGCGTGGCCGGGACAGTCAACGTGTGCATAGTGACGTGCTACTGTTTGATACTCAACGTGAGCTGTATTGATGGTGATACCCCTTTCCTTTTCTTCAGGAGCAGCATCAATAGAGTCGAAGGATTTGAATTCGGCAAGTCCTTTATCTTGCAGGCAGAGCGTAATAGCTGCTGTTAGTGTGGTTTTGCCATGGTCAACGTGACCAATCGTACCGATGTTAACGTGTGGCTTGGTACGTGCGAATTTTTCTTTAGCCATATCTACTTTGTTTAAATTAAGGTGTTTATAAATCAATTAACTTGAGCCAATGATGAGGATTGAACTCATGACCTCTTCCTTACCAAGGAAGCGCTCTACCACTGAGCTACATCGGCTTTGGAGCGGGAAACCGGGCTCGAACCGGCCACCTACAGCTTGGAAGGCTGTCGCTCTACCAAATGAGCTATTCCCGCTTGTGTGGGGAAGGAAGGATTCGAACCTCCGAAGGCTGCGCCAACAGATTTACAGTCTGCCCCATTTGACCGCTCTGGTACTTCCCCGTTAAATTTCAGATTGAGCCGATGGAGGGATTCGAACCCCCGACCAGCTGATTACAAATCAGCTGCTCTGGCCAGCTGAGCTACATCGGCTTCTTCAAAGAACGTCTTATCGTAAGGCAAATACCTTACGAAAAAGGTCTGCAAAAATAGATAGTTTTAATGAATTGACAAAGAATTTTATTCAAAAAGATGAATAATTTTTGAAATCGCAGTCAAAATGCTGTATATCAAATGATAAATTATTTTGTGAAGCGGTTCTTGTGCTTTTCTACCTGCTTCTTTAATGCATCAACAACAGCATCTGTTGCTTCTTCGAACGTCTTGTTCTGCTTACTGGCAAATAGATCATTACCCCTGAGCAACATCCTGATCTCAGTAATTTTGTTCATCGGTGTATCGGTATTGTCCAGTTTAAGGTTGACTTCTGCGCCTATGATATCATCATTTTTTGCAGCAAGTTTTTCCAGTTTCTTCGTGATAAAGTCTTCAAGTTTTTGGTCGGCCTTGAAATGTACAGAGTTGATAGTTACTTTCATGTTTTTTCCTCCTTCTTTATTTTATGATCCTTTCGGATGCGCTTGTTGATGAATTTTCTTTAGCTGATCTATGGTATTGTGAGTATATACCTGGGTGGCGGCAAGACTGCTGTGTCCAAGTAATTCTTTAATAGCTAATATATTAGCTCCGTTATTCAGCAAGTGTGTGGCAAATGTATGTCTCAATATATGCGGACTTGTTTTGCTCAGGGTCGTTTCTGCACTGAGAAATTTGTGTACAATACGGTAAATCAACTTCTCATATGATTTCCGGCCTTTGTCTGTAACAATCAAAGTGGGTTCATGCTGGTCGAATGTCTTTCGTTTAACTTCCATGTATGCAATTATGGCGTAACCCAGTTGTTTGTGAAACGGTATTATTCGCTGTTTATTACCTTTTCCGGTCACTTTAATCTGATTCAGACTCATATCGATGTCTGTTTCTTTAAGCGAAACAAGTTCAGAAAGACGCATGCCGGTCTGGTAAAGCATGTCAATTACCAGTTTGTCCCTGATGTGTTCAAAACTTTGTTCTGTGTTTTCCTGTCCTGTCTTTTTCATGGTTTCCTGAGGGGCAAAGGATGGCAGACGACGCTTTTTCTTCAGTGAAACTAGTTTTTCGGCCGGATCAGCGTCGATCAAATCATGTCGTTGACAGAAACTATAGAAGGACTTTATTGTGCTCAGCTTCCTGTTGATGCTGCTGTTTGCCATTCCTGATTCCTTCATGCTGACTAACCAACTACGGATCATCAGGGTTTTTATCTTAAGAAGATCGTTTTGTTCGTATTTATCCATGATAAACGAGCAAAATGCAGTCAGGTCATTACGGTAGGAGGTAACTGTGTGTTGCGAAAATCGCTTCTCGGAAATAGCCCACTGAAGGAATTGGTCAATAACCATAAAAAACAAACTTCGATGTAAATTTAGTAAAAACTATCCCTACATCAAAGTTTTTCAAAATATTTCCAGCAAAAAAAAGAATCTTACAACTCTTCCTGACGACGAAGTTGCTGGATGTAAATGGCTTTTAAACGTTGTTCGCGCTGGATAACAGAAGGTTTGGTGAATTTCTGACGTTCACGAAGTTCTTTGACCACTCCGGTCTTTTCAAACTTTCTTTTGTATTTTTTTAAGGCGCGGTCGATGCTTTCACCTTCTTTTACTGGAATGATAATCATTTTGTCTAACTTTCTTTCTTTTGGTTATTATAACTTGTTACTTTACAACCGGGGCGCAAAATTAATCAGTTTTCGTGAATTGACAAATTATTTTTCCTCTAAATCTATATTTTCAAGAAGTGTCCTTTCCAGAAAGTCTGTCATCAGTGTATACAAATGCAACCTGGTGGTGCCTCCGTAAATTCCGTGGTTCCGGTTGGGATAAATCATCAGTTCAAACTGTTTGTTTGCCTTTACAAGAGCATTGATTAGTTCCATGGTGTTCTGATAATGTACATTATCATCGGCGCTGCCATGAACAAGCAGGTAGCTGCCTTTTAGCTTCCTGACATGATTTATTGGGGAGTTGTCGTCGTAACCTGAAGCATTATCCTGAGGCTTACGCATAAACCTTTCGGTATAGATGTTGTCGTAATACCTCCAGCTGGTTACTGGTGCTACGGCAATAGCAGAGGCAAATTCTTCAGCACCCTTGGTAATGGCAAGTGACGACATATACCCTCCGTAACTCCATCCAAATATACCAATGCGTTTGCTGTCAACATAGCTTAGATGTGACAAATACCTGGCAGTAGTGATCATGTCTTCTGTTTCGTACTTGCCTAATTCCTTGTATGTCATCTTTTTGAAAAGCTCGCCTCTTGCGCCAGTGCCGCGGTTATCAACAGACACCACAATAATGCCTTTTTGAGCCAGCATCTGAAACCAAAAGTAATTGTGCCATCCCCATGAATTGGTCACTGTTTGCGAACCCGGGCCGCCATACACATAAATAAGAACAGGGTATTTTTTTTTCGGGTCGAATTCTGGAGGCATAATTTTCCATGCATTCAGATGAACAGCTTCACCAGAAGGCAGCGTAATTGCCGGATCACTGATGGTAAAGAACTCAAGCGGACTTAATTCGAATTCCCCGATGCGATTCATGAACTCCTTATTGTCAATAATAGTTCGCAGCAACTTGCCATCGCTGCCGAAAATCTGGCTTACAGGGGCTGTATTGGCTGTGGTGTTTGTCCCCAGGAAGTATTTATAAGTCTTGCTGAATGAAGCTCTGTTCTGACCAGGCAATGTTGTCAGTTGTTTTTTCTTTCCATCAAGGCTCACTGAATAAATATGACGGTCAAGGGGAGATTGTTCGGCACTTTGATAAAAAACCCGTTTGTTTTTAGGATCATATCCATACATCTCGGTAACATCCCAGTTGCCAACGGTAAGTTGCCTGGATGTTTTGCCTTCAAGGTCGTTCAGATATATATGATTATAACCGTCTTTCTCACTTGTAATCAGGAAATTTTTTCCGTCAGGCAGAAAGGTTAGATGGTCAGTGATGTCGATGTAGTAAGTGTTTTTTTCTTCATAGATTGTATGTGTTGCCCCTGTTGATGCATTTGCCAGCAAAAGTTCAAGATGATTCTGCAGACGGTTTAGCTTTTGAACGGATAACAAGCCTGACGATTGTGTCCACTTAATTCTTGGAAAATATATATCGGTTTCCTGGCCTAAATCTACGGTAAGGGCTTCTCCGGAATTCAGATCATGAATTTTAATTTGGATTACTGAATTATCTTCACCTGCTTTCGGATATTTGTATCGATACCATTCAGGGTATAATCCGGTAAACATCTCCATCTGAAACTCTTTAACGTCTGATTCGTCAAAACGGTAATATGCCAGTTTGCGGCTGTCGGGCGACCAGAAAAATGCCTTGGTAAAGCTGAACTCCTCTTCATATACCCAGTCAGCTGTACCATTTATTATCTCGTTTGTTTTTCCATCAAACGTTATCTGAGACTCATTTCCGGTGTGTATATCAACGACAAAAATATTATTGTCTCGTACAAAGGCAATTTTGGTTCCATCGGGCGAAAAATCTGCCAGACTTTGTTTGCCGTTGGTGGATAATTGCTTTAGGTTTTTTTTTTCGACATCGAAGACATAGTAGGTGGATTTGGTCGAATGCCTGTAGATGCTTTCAGTGTCGTGTTGAAGCAGAATTTTCTTCTCATCATTGCTCAAAACATAGTCTGATAGATCAAGCGGCCTGTCAAATCCTTCAGGAATCAGATCTTTGGTGCTTGCAAGCATATAGGCAAAATTCCCGGTTTTGTAATGATATGCATTCAGAGCTGTATCATCAATCATCAGATAATGCTCTCCGTCGTTCATCGGGCTGACTCCTCTCACAGTCTGAGGCATGAAAATACCACTTGCCCAGATATCTTTAAGTCCGATCTCCTTTTTGTCTTGCGCTTTACTCGTGTATTGTACCAGAAGAAAAAAGGCAATGATTCCAAAGCTAAGTTTTGTCATAATGAATTTTTTTGTCAAAAATACTGAAATGTCACTAATGAGTATATTGACAGCTGGCAAAGAGTTTGTATTTTTGCGCCCTAAATTGAATAGTGCGACTTTATGTTGCATTAATATGGGACGTTAGCTCAGTTGGTTTAGAGCGCTTGCTTGACAGGCAAGAGGTCACTGGTTCGATTCCAGTACGCCCCACAAGAAATTTCCATCCATTATCAAATGGGTGGTTTTTTTATTCATTCTTCCTTCGGAAGTCTTTAAAGATCAATGGATAGGGTTTTTCGTTTTTCAGTCTTAGCTGTATGCCGATTGAACTTATATTGTAGTTATCGAATGCAAAACCACCATTGACTGATTCAAAATTGTCAGCATTCATCCATCTCTGTGCACTGGTGACGAAAATATCCATGTTTTTTGTGATGTTGAACCTGACGCTGATACCTGTAATAATGACTCCTTCCATTATCTTTCCGGTGAAACCAAATGTAGCGCTTCCTCCTCTCTCGATAAGGGTTTCATCAGTTAACAGATTGTAAACCCCGGCATGATAATAGCACAAACCGGCGCCACCCAGAAAATGAACTTTGAATCTTTGATCTGACGAATTTGGCAGGAAGAGATTCAGAATATTGTATGCTGCCACACCGTTAAGTTCTGTAATAGAAGAAAGAAAATATTGATTACGGTCTAAGTTTTGATCGTTTAACCTTGCAAGAATTATTCCGCCTGAAATCATCAGGTTGGGGTTTAATTCGACACCGAGATACAAGCCTCCGGCCATATTGAGATTGCTATGTTTCTGATCTTTTTTTGGAATAAGCCCTGACTCAGTCAGATCCATAAAAGGAATCGCCACCCCGGTCTGGATTCCTGCTATCCAGGTACCCTTAAAACTATTTGATACAGGTACAACATGCTGTCCGACAGTAAATGATGGCAACATCCCCAACCACAATGAAAGGATTAATCTTTGAATAAGTGAGGTGATCAGGCTCACCTGAAAAGTGGGTTTTGATTGTTCATCCGATAATTTTCAATTACTAGACTAATCTGTTCAGCTTTGATTCTTTTGGCAATAATTCTTTTTTCCTTGTCGAGCAAATAGATTACAGGAGTTCCATAGATGTCATAAAGGTCATGAAAGTCAGCGTTCAGGCTCCGGGTTCCATTTACATTGATCCACGGAAGCCGATAACGGATGAGGTAATCTTTCCATCCATCGAGTTTTCCATTAGTGCCAATGGCAAAAACTTCCATATCGATAGTCCCGCTCTTGTATATGTTAATCAATGCATCCATCTCCTTTTTGCATACGCCGCACTCATGATCCCAAAACAATAAAACTGTAAACTCATTCTTAATCTCTCTGAACGAACGGTAATTGCCGGTTGTGTCAATTAACCAGATGTCAGGGGCTGTTTTCCCGATCAGAAGCAAACGCAACTGATCAGCTCTTTCTTTTATTTTTTCAAGAACAGAAGGTGAAGTGTTGGCAACAGAGTATTTGCTGAAGTAGTTATCTGCCATATGCACAAACACCTTGTCCATTCCCATAATTGTTGAATTCTGGTATTCTGATGCAAAGTGCCAGATCAGGTAATCTCTGACTTCTTCGTTGTTTCCGGTAAGGCTAATGACTCTGTCAATTGAATGAATTACGGAGTCAGGGACGGGGGGTACAAGTTGCTTAAAATAAAAATCAAGTTTTGGTTGGAAAATTGGCGACCGAAGCAACCGGTCATCAGAGAGTAGAAAGTTATCCCAATAGTGGTTCTTAAAATAATGGTATGATTTTTCAGCGTTACCTTTGATCTCTTCTGGGATATCTGTTTCTTTCATAGCCCTGAAAAGTATTGAAATAAACGAATCAGGAAAGCTATCTATTACTGTGGTCCTGAATTGCTTAATAATATGATTCAATGAATCTGATATTTTTGCATAGCGGTCTTCATTAATTAGACCTGCTTCCAGTTTGGTTTTCCAGGCACTTAGTTCCTTGTTTGCACTGTTTGATATTGATATTTGTTTGAAAAACATAGAGTTAACATCGTCATCCGGTGCATTGATCCTGAAATCATCACCTGAAAAATCAGCTTCAATAGAAAAATGTTGGTTGTTGGATACAATAAATTCAATGAGTTTGTTTCTTTTCTTGTTTGCCAGTACATAAACCCCACCGGGTAGATGTTCATTTCCTTCAAAAGTGACAAGTCCTGCTGAGTTTTTCGTGGCAGAATCTACCAGATGTATTTTGTTTCCATAATGACATACAAGTATATAGCTGCTATCGTTCTGTCCGCTAAGGTCAAATGAGATTCTGTGACCTGAATTCTGCCCAAAGTTCAGGAAAGGAGTCAAAACTGAAACCAAAACCAGAAGAAATCGGTACAAGTGTAAGTGAAACGCTTTTTTCATGGTGCAAAAATATGAAACCGGACCAAACAGCATTAAATACTGTATAGCATGATGAATTATTTCATGCAGGTTCATTTTTTTTTTGAAAAATTTAATTAATTGAAAAACAGTATTATAATTTATTAGTTTAACTTGAAATTCAATTAGATTAGTACGATTTCCGTTGATTTTGTTACTATAGTGTGGGAAAATGTATTTCGAAAGAAAAGTATCTTAACAAACAATTATCTTTAACAACATGAAAAGAATTTTATTGACATCCATGTTTGCCTTGCTGTTGGTCATTAACCATCAGGTATTTGCGCAAAACACGATTGACGGGTATGTCTTATACCGCGATAACCCTCAGGTTCCTATACCTGATGTTCAGGTTGGACTGTATACGACCGGTGGCACACTGATCAATACTTACACAACAGGTGATAACGGGTACTATGCTTTTACCAATATTCCCGATGGAACTTATGTGCTCTCCAGCACTACAGAAATCGATCCCGGAGGAGTTGACCTTTATGATGCCTGGCTGATACTTCAGTATATTTTTGGATTCAGGACATTCACGCCAATTGAATTCATGGCGGCTGATGTAACCGGCAATGGTGTTGTGAACATGGTTGACTATCTGTTCATTGTTATCCATTATTTCATCTACGGCCAGCCATTTCCTGCCGGAGAATGGGTTTTTCTTGATGTTGAGGTAAGCACATTTTCCCGCACTGGTGGAGGAAATGTTGCCGGTAGCAGCACAGGTGATGTTGGCGGAGTATGGGTTCCAACAGGCAGGGAATTGATCGATGAGATGATTATAGAACATGAGGGTATAGCCAATCTTCAATCAGGACAGATTGTGAGTTTCCCGGTCAAAGCGCCCTCGCTTATTGATCTGGCAGGGTATGGTCTTGTGTTTGAGTTTGATCCACAGGTGCTTGAAATTGTTGAAGTTGTTCCATTTGGCACAGATGCTCATTATGCTGTTGTGGATAACCAAATACGCATGAGTTGGATTCAGAATTATGATAAATCGGACAGATCGTTCGAGGGAGTGCTTGCTACCATTGCTGTCAGGCAAATAGGACAAGTGACAGGAGATATAAATCTTCGACTGGGTAAGGAAAGCCACATTCTTGACAATACGGGTGAAAGGATCGGGTATCTGGAATTAACCGCGCCGAAACTTTCTATAGCGGCTGGCGAAGGTTCATCTCTCAGGTTATACCCAATGCCGGCTTCAGGCACTACAAATCTTGAAATTACAGTAGATCATGCCGGTTCTTCCTTGGTTTCTGTGTTCAATATGCAAGGACAGTTGGTTGATCAGTTTAGTATTTCTGTTACAGCCGGCACGAATAATATTATTGTTGACCTAGGTTCTTATATTCCCGGAAGTTACAGGCTCATTGTGCAAACAGCGGACAAACAAGTGATGAAGAGTAGTTTATATGTTCGATAAGTGCAGTAATTAATTGTTGGTTGGGGGAGGCCTTAAGGGGTCTCCCTTTTTTTTTTGCAGTAAACAATGAAATAGCTAATTTCGTAAGGATTTTCGGAGCAATGAAACAAGGTTTTCTTTTAATCATTCTGATTTCTTTTTTTGTGCTGCTTCATTTGAGCAGCTGTGATAGGTATGTAGGGCAAGAAAACAAATGTAATTTTGAAGAAAGCTACAGACTGGGAAAGAAATTCAGCATTGAGGGCAAAACAGACAGTGCGATCATTTTTTTTACAGAAGCACTTGATTGTAATGGCCCGGCCGATTCCAATCTCAGACTTCTGCTTGAGTTGGGCGATCTCTATCGTTTACAATCAGATTTTTTGAAAGCTGAGAAAATCATATTACGTTTTGACTCTCTGTATCTAACTCAGGATAAAAAAGATAGTTCACTAATAGCCGAAAAGTTTCACCTTAAAGGAAAAATTGCGACAAACAAAGGTTCGTATAATGATGCCTTAAGATATTTTCATGAATCAATAGAACTTAAGAATAGAGTCTTTGGAAGGCACCAATTGATACATGCTAAAACTTTCAACTTTATAGGTATTGTTTATCTATATCAAAATCAGTATAAACATGCATTAGATTTCTTTGACAGCTCCCTGCTGATATGTGAGACACATGGAGTTTTTGAGAAAGATGCTTCGGACAGTTTTATGAATAAGGGAATAGTTTACTCAATATTAGGACGGTATGAAGATGCTATTAATAATTTTAATCATTCAAGACGAATTCAAGAAGTGAACCCATTAAAATACAGAGACCTTGGTGAGTTTTATATTAATTACGGTCATTTTTTAAAAAGTGTGGGAGAATCAAGTGAAAGTATTGAAATGTATGAGAAAGCCGAGAACCTATTGAAACATGACTTGAGAAGTAAGAATATTTCGATGACACACCTTTATATAAATCTTGGTAATGCATATTACCAAAGAGGCGATTATGATAAAGCACGTGTGTATTATTCGAACACTATAAGAGAATTGGAGGATAAGGTGGAAGAGAATCATCCAAGTTTGGTTATGGTTCGAAATAATCTTGCATTCATGCATTTCATCGTCGGAGAGTACCATGCCGCTGAAGATTTATTTAGAAAAAACCTCAATCAGAAAATTAATTCAGAGACAAGGGTTTTCTTGTTAAGGAATCTGGCTAAAGTTATTGAGGCTTTAGGAGATAAGATTGAGGCAGAGAATCTTTTTCTAAATGCGCTTGTTGAGTCAAGAGGTAATTTAGGAGAGAATCATCAAGAAACAAGTGTGTCACTTCAATCACTTGGCGAACTATATATTAGACAGAGCAGGCATGATGAGGCTATACTTATGCTTGAGTCCGCGATGAAGATTATGGTTAATAATTATTCAGCTCAAAGAACTTCTATTAATCATTTGAAAGTATTGATAGCAAAAGCATTGACGATGAAATCAGATTATCAGGCTGCCGAATCAATTTTCCTCGAAGCCACAAAAGGATTTAATCCTGAAAGCGAACAATCCTTTTTGGATGCTGATGTGAGGATTAAGGAAGCTTTCTTTGGTTTAGCCGCATTGTACTATTTGAGATCAAAGGCGAATTCTGACACATTATTGCTCAAGAAAAGTCTTGGTAATTATTTAACCGGACTTAAAATTGTAGAGAAGCTGGGAATGACCATAGCCGATGAAAGCAGGCTCCTCCTTAATCAGGAGAACAGAAGGCGAATGGCAGAGGCTCTTTCGGTTTGTCATTATCTGTATGTTGCTACCGGCGATGAATCCTACCTTGATCTGGCATTTGACCTCTCGTCAAAATCTAAAGGCGCTGTGCTTTTGTCATCCATTAGGCACAACAAAGCACTCGAATTTGGAGGGGTGCCAAATGAAGTGACATTAAAGGAAAACTCACTGAGGGAAGAGATTTCGGTTGTCAGAAAGCTTATATATAATGAAAAACTAAAAAAGCAACCCTCTCATACTCAGTTGGGATATCTTGAGAATAAACTATTTGTACTCGATAAAATGTATGACAGCCTCACAGGGCATATAGAAGTGCAGTATCCGTCCTATTTCCGCTTGAAATATCAAAGCAATCTGATTCCGTTACAAAAGGTACAGCAGGAACTAAGTAATAACCAAATACTTCTCGATTATTCTATCTATGACAGTACGGTCTTTCTTATTGCCCTGACAAACAAAGAAAAGCTATTTCGCAGACTTGAAGGGATTAAAGATCCGGAAACATCAGTTAATGAACTCCTTAATTATCTTAAGCCTGATTTCTCCAATCTCACCGGCACTGAGTACCGACGATTTGCCGAATTATCCCATGAACTTTATGATTTTTTAATCGGGCCTGTGGATCAATTAACTGAAGAGAAGCATATTATGGTCATACCGGACGGTATCCTTGGTTATATACCTTTTGAAGTATTGATTACAGAACTGCCGGATACAAGTCTGAACCTGGATTATACGACACTTCCTTATCTGTTGAAAACCAATAGTGTGTCGTATATCTATTCAGCAACATTGAGGTATATGGAGCAGAATGATAAGGACAGTATTCATAAAGGTCGCGTACTTACTTTTGTTCCTGATTATTCGGATTTACGCTATCAGCAGCAATCAGTTGCAGATGATGAAGTCAGACAGGATCTTGTACCATTGCCCTATGCACGACTTGAGTCGAAGCATGTTCTTTCCATAGTAGATGGAAAGGAACTAAAAGGAGAGCGGGCAAGCAAACTTAATTTTGTTTCGATGGCCAATGATTTTGATGTGCTTCATTTGGCCATGCATACACAGATAAGCGATAACAATCCCTTGTATTCCCGCTTGGTTTTTCACCCTTTGCCTGATAGTCTGGATAGTTACTCGCTAAGTACCTATGAGTTATACAACCTCAGGCTAAATGCACGTCTTGTTGTACTTTCTGCCTGTAATACTGGTAGTGGTAGCCTGCGACAGGGTGAAGGAATTATGAGTTTGTCACGGGGTTTTGTATACGCGGGAGTGCCTTCTATTGTGATGACGACCTGGGAGGTGCATGATGAAAGCGGATCGAGGCTCATGGAGCGATTTTATTTCTATCTCCGGGAAGGTTTGGGTAAGGATGAAGCTCTGCGGAAGGCCAAGCTTGATTTTCTGGAAGGGTCCAACAGGTTAAAGGCGCACCCTTATTTCTGGTCGTCATATGTTTTGATCGGCAATCCTGATCCGATCTCTCTTGAAGCCAGCGAAAGAGACTATAAAAATTTTGTTTACGCCGGCATACTGTTACTGGTCATCCTGATAACAGGAGTGTTCATTCTAAAAAAAAGGACGACTGCCAGCTCCTGATGGCAGTCGTCATAATGATTGGTTTAACTGGTAACTTGTTCTAGTTTTACATCTCCGTCAGGAGTTTTTGGGCCTTGGTTTTGTAGATACTGTTGTCTTTTGAAATTTTTTCAAAAATCAATTTAGCTTCATCTAAGTTATTCGTTTTCAATTGACACAACCCAAGATACCACTCTGACTGATCAATGAAAAGGTTGTCATTATGTTGGATGATCTGTTGGAATAATTGCTTTGCTTTGTCAAAATCTTCAAGTTCCATATAGGAAAGTCCTCCATAAAGTTTGGCGAGGAGGTTTGCAGGGGCTTTTTCGAACATCTCAACTGCTGCGTTGTAATCCTTCAACTCATAGTATTGTATTCCCTGAATAACGGGTTGTTCCAGGTTCGAGATGGTTGAACGCACGGTGAACATAGAATTTTCGTGTGTAAAATACGCAGCATAGAGTTGGCTGTTTGCATCACTGTTTTTGGATTGAACAAACCAGAAAGCAGCAGCAGAAAGCAGAATAATCGCAGCAGCAGCTGCAACTTTGTAGTATCCGATAAACAATTTTCTGAGGACAGGTTGCTCATTCTGCTGATGTATAGCATTCAGCGTATCGAGCACTTCAAGTTTACCCACTTGCTTGTTTGATTGGATGATCTGATTGAATTGTTCAAATTCACTCGCCATGACGGGATCGGATGATAGTTTTTTGCGGAATTCCCACAATTCGCTTTCTTCCAGTTCACCGTGAACAAATTTGTAAAATAGATCAAAATGCTTCATAATCATTTATTTTGTTAAACTCAGGATCATTGATGATCATATTAAAGAGTTTCTCCAAACACAAGCGGCGTTTCTTGTAGACGTTTTCTCTGGATGATATATTCAGGCGTTCGGCCATTTCCTTACCACTAAGGTTCTTCATGGTTGAACGAATCAACTTTTTGCATTCCAGATCGAGTTTCCTGAAATGTCTGTTAAAAATCCTCAATTGAGCGTTTTGCCTGTAATTAACAGCCAGTTCATCTTCATCGTTTTGTGGTATGTCTATATGGTCGAGACGTGTGACATCAACCTGTCCACGGTTTCGCAGTTGAATCAGCCATATATGTTTGCAGATTGTTACAAAGAACGTCCCGAAGCTTTGTCTCAGTTCAAACCCATCTTTATTGACTGCATCAATCAAACTTAGAATCCCTTCCTGAAAAACATCCCAGGCATCTTCACGTGTTCCATAACACTCTTGTACGAATCTGCTAACCTTGCTGAAATAGGCCTTGTAGACGTAATTAAGTGTTTTTCGGTCGTTGCTGATAATGCCTTTAACAATGTCATCTGAACTGAATAAACTTTTCTTCTCAACCATTAGTAACAAAATCTGCTTAAATCGTACTAAATTTGTTTATGTTTACCTTATATTATGCTTATAAATATCATGATAATAATTACTTATGTAATAGGGCTTTTTTTTTTGACTGTTTCAATTTTAACAAAAGATATCGCAAACATAACAAAAACTGAACCACTAATTTTTATCTTTGACAAAATACTTCACAGTTCTATTTAATTCATATGAAACATCTTTTCGGCATTCGTCTTTTTATATTGTTGTTTGTCATTGTCGCTGTGGGGCTCTTGCCGGTTAACTCTTTACTCGGACAAGAGAGGGACACAAAGATACGACTGGCATTCTATAATCTGGAAAATTTTTTCGACACAAAAATTGATTCTGCAAGATCATACAACGATTTTACTCCTGAAGGTGCACAGGGCTGGACATTGAGCCGGTATTTCCAGAAAAGAGCCAATCTATTCAAAACCATTCTGGCCATGGGAGAGGGTTCGCCTCCTGATGTGCTTGGTGTTTGCGAGGTGGAGAATGAAGATGTTATGCTTGATCTTGTTATGGCTACACCATTAAAGAGATTTAACTACAGAATAGTACATTTTGAATCGGATGACAGAAGAGGTATTGATGTTGGACTGATCTACCGACTTGAACACCTCAGCCTGATCAATAGTCGTGCGATCAAGTTGTCTGATCCCTCGGACACAACCTTTGTCACACGTGATATTCTCTATGTTTCTTTTGAAGCCGGATCGGTTGACACCTTGCATGTATTCATTAATCACTGGCCTTCACGTTATGGTGGCGTTCTTGCTTCAGACGCCAAAAGGAGCCTGGCTGCAAGGGTTTTGCGTAGCCATGTTGACTCATTGAATCAAGTGCTGAAAAATCCCAAAATCGTTATTATGGGAGACTTTAATGACACCCCCGATGACATAAGTATTAACAAAGTTCTTCGTGCATCAAGCCCTGAGAAGCAGGAATATTCATCAGATTTGATACATCTTTTTACAAACCCTGATTTGTTGGGATTTCAGGGGACTATAAAGCATATGCAGAACTGGCAGATATTTGATCATATTATCATTTCCAGAGCATTGTTTGACAGCAGCGACAGATTAGTTTTTGTTCAGGATAGTCAGCGGATTTTTGCCGCTGATTTTTTGATGACTGAAGATGATCGTCATTTGGGGCGAATGCTGTACAGAACCTATCAGGGGCCAAAGTATATTGGCGGGTTCAGCGATCATTTGCCTGTGATGATTGACCTGAAACTTCAGAAAAGGTAGAGATTCTACAATTTATTTAAAAACAGTGGAATATCTTCCAGTTTCAAAATGATCGCGTCAGGGCAATTATCGATGGCCGATATAGGCATGATCGGCACTTCGGCAGTTTCGGGTGATTGAATGATTGCAAGACCACCGGCTTGAGTAATTTTTTTCAGACCAGTTGCTCCGTCGTTATTGGCTCCTGTAAGCACAATACCAATGAGTCTGCTTCCCCAGGCAAATGCGGCCGATTCAAATAAGACATCTATCGAGGGCCGTGCGTAATTCACTTTTTCTTCGACGGAAAGGCTTAGTGTTTTGTCTTCTTCGACCAACAGATGGTAATTGGGAGGCGCCAGATACATGTGTGATGGACGCACAGGTTCTCTCTCATCAGCCTCTTTCACCTGCAGATGAGAAAGTTGATTGAAATAGCGCGACATGAAACTATCTGAATGCGGACTCATATGTTGCACTACAATAATGGGAATACTGAAGGTTTTGTCGAGCCCAAGGATTATTGTTTTAAGCGCTTTTAAACCTCCTGCTGATGAGCCTATCACAACAGCTTCAAAGTCCATTTTTTCAGATTATTTTCTTTTTGTAGATTTTTTCTTTGCCATCGACAACAGTAAACTGTTCAACCACATCAGTGAACATGAGATTTTCTTTGCTGCCCAACCCGAGAAATCCGCCTTTCACCAAGCTTTCAGAGAACAAACGTACCACTTTATTTTGCAAATCTTTGTTAAAGTAAATGAGCACATTACGGCAGATCACCATATGAACCTCTGCAAAAACACTGTCGGTTACAAGGTTATGCTCGGCAAATACGACGTTTTTTCTCAGGTCTTGATTAAAAATAACCGATTCGTAATGAGCTACATAATAATCAGAAAATGACTGTTTGCCTTCCGACATCTGATAATTGGCTGTATAATCTTTAATCCTCGAGATAGGGTAAATTCCTTTCCGTGCAGTTTCGAGTGAGATAGGGTTGAAGTCAGTAGCATATATTTGGGTGCGTTCATACAAGCCTTCTTCTTTGATCATAATTGCGAATGAATAGACTTCTTCGCCGGTTGAACAGCCTGCAAGCCATATTTTAACGTATGGATATGTCCGTAGCATTGGGAGCACCTCTCTGCGCAAGGTGGCATAGAAACCAGGATCGCGGAACATCTCAGTTACATTTATGGAAAAGTCTTTGAGAATCAGGTCGAAAAAATCATTTTCGTGTAATACCTTGTGCTGCAGTTCTGAAATACTATTAAGGCCTAAGGCTGCTGTTCTGAAGAGAATTCTGCGTTTCAGGTGTGCTTTATTATAGTTGCGGAAGTCGTAACCATACCGCTTGTAGATGGCTTCAATCAACAGCTCTATTTCAATGTTCTGCGTAAGGTTTGTCGCATTGTAGTCTTTATTTAATGGTGTCTCCATTTAATTATTACTGAATTACTTGTACAACCATACCCTCAGCAAGGATATAAGTTTGGCACTTTCGACCGGTTTTGCGAGATATTCGCTTGCACCGGCAGCCATACATTTTTCTCTGTCATCTTTCATGGCCTTTGCAGTTAGTGCAATAATCGGCAGGCGTGCATAAGCACTTTCTTTCCTGATGATCCTCATTGCTTCATAACCGTCCATCTCGGGCATCATTACATCCATAAGTATCAGATCGACTGCTGATGTCTCCTTTAATTTTTTAATTCCTTCCACACCATTACGGGCGTTGATGGTTTTAATTTTATAGCTTTCGAGCAAACTGTTTAGTGCGAAAACATTACGCATATCGTCATCAACTATCAGGACGGTCTTTCCTTCAAGGATATCTTCACGACCGTGTATTTTACGCAGCATTTTTTGTTTTTTTTCAGGCAGCTCCGATTCGATCTGATGTAGAAAGAGGGTAGTTTCGGACAATAGACGTTCAAAGGACCTTGCACCTTTCATGATGATGCTTTCGGCATATTGTTGCAGTTTCAGATCTTCATCTTTGTTGAGTTCTTTCGATGTGTAAACAACTACTGGAATGTCATGGAATTTTTCCTGGTTCTTAATAATGTCAAGAAACTCAAACCCGCTCATGTCGACCAAACCCAGGTCGAGAATAATGCAATCAAATGCTTCATTTTCGAGTAATTGAAGCGCTGACTCGGCACTGCCCACTGAAACAATACGTATGCTGTCGTCAGTCATCAGGTTCTCTATGCTTTTTCTTGTAACAGCATCATCTTCAATGATAAGCAAAGTTCTCAGAGGTTTATTGACAATATTGTCAATTTTGCTGAATGCCTGTTCCAGTGATTGTTGAGTGACCGGCTTGTTCAGATATCCTATTGCACCGAGTTTAAGTGAGTCAAGTGATTTGTCGGCAGCTGAAATGATATGCACGGGGATATGGCGGGTCCGCTGGCTATTTTTTAAACGGTTAATCACTTCATAACCATCAATTCCAGGTAATCCGATGTCGAGTATTATTGCGTGGGGCTGATAATAGTCCGCGAGATGCAAACCTGATTCACCATCATTGGCAATAAGGCATTTGTAGCGGTGTTCATGAGCAAGATCATACAATAATCTGCTGAAATTCTGATCATCTTCAATCACAAGGAGCGTTTTATCACCAACAGTGATGGAGTCGCGGTCATCATTTGACTTTTCTGGCCTTGACGGGATTGTTACCTGCTCATTCATCTGATTGATTTCAGCAACATCAGGTGCATCGGTAGGTTTGTTCTCGTTTTCAGTTATTGCAGACTGAATTGGCTGTTCATTTGTTTTTGTTTGTGCTTCTTCAGGAAGAAACAAAGTGAATGTAGTTCCTTTTCCCACTTCGCTTTCAACCTGTATTTCACCGCCAAGCAGCTCGGCAAAACCTTTCGAAATACTTAAACCCAGTCCAGTTCCTCCGTATTTTCGGCTGGTGGTTCCATCAGCCTGTCTGAAGGCTTCAAATATAAGATCCAGTTTGTCTTTCGGAATCCCGATTCCTGTGTCGGAGACTGAAATTGCAACAGTTGAACCTCCGTTGAGCCGTGATTGTAAATTGACCTGATTATCTGGTTTAAATACATTCAAGGTGATGCTGCCATCGTGGGTGAACTTGATGGCATTGGAATAAAGGTTTTTGATGATCTGGTAAAGTCTTTGGGCATCCGTTCTGATCATCTGAGGTACACTGTTGGTAATATTCACGAAGAGCTCGAGCCCTTTTTTCTCTGCCAGTGGACCAAAAGTTTTTCTGACATAATTGGCAAGATCATCGAAATACATGCTTTCGATAAAAAGATCAATCTTACCGGCTTCAACTTTGCTAAGGTCAAGTATTTCATTGATCAGGTCGAGAAGGTCGGATCCTGAACTGTTGATGGTTCGTGCGTATTCCAGTTCTTTGTTGTCCAGATGTTTCTTTCGGTTTTCGGCTAGAATCTGAGATAGAACCAGAATGCTGTTTAACGGGGTGCGGAGTTCGTGTGACATGTTGGCCAGAAACTCTGATTTATACCGGGAAGCTTGCTCAAGGTCTTTTGCTTTTTGTTCGATTTCTTTTCTGGCCAGTTCAAGTTCTTTGTTTTTGAGGTTGATGGCATCGCGTTGCAGCTCAAGTGCACGTGTTCGTTCTTCAAGTTCTTCGTTAGTTACCTTGAGTTCTTCCTGCTGTGACTGAAGGTTTTCTTCAGATATTCTTAACGCATGGGTTTGTTCCTGAAGTTCTTCGTTGGCTTGCCGGAGTTCTTCCTGTTGTACTGCAAGTTCGTTGGCTTGCTCCTGTGTTTGTCTCAGAAGCTTTTTTACGGTTTCATCAGCTTTGGCGGTCACAAAGGCGACAGCAATGCTTTCTGCTGCTGTTTTGATGAAATTGGTGTGCAGTTCATTGAATTCAAAGAGAGAAACAAGTTCAATAACACCGATAAGTTCATCTTCATACATCAGAGGACAGGCGAGGTAGCTTCGGGTAGTAAGTATTTCGCTGCCAATGCGTACTTTATGATGTGTCTCGATATTATTCAGAGTAGTCACCTTCCTGTCCTGTGCTACTTGTCCGGTAAGTCCACTCCCGTAAGGCACAACCTTGAATTTTTTAATCTCACCTTCTTCAATCGCAAAATGGCCCTTAAGGTGAAGCTCGTTCTTATCAGGTTCGGCCAGAAACATCAGCCCGACTTGTGCGTTCATGTATGGGACAAGGAATGAAATAACTGATGATGACAACTCCTGAAGGTTTTTTTCGCGACTGATGTTCCTCCCAAGCGAATTCAGACCTGTTTTCAACCAGTCTTGCTCAATACTTAGCTGCCGGTTGTGTTGCAGGGTACGGGTCATTTCATAAAGTGAAATTCCTAAAGTGTCGTGCTCACTCCGTGGAATTACGGTTTGTTCATAATCACCTTTTGCGATACGATTAGCCTGTTCAACTACCTGCCGGAAACTCGTGACCATTTGGTTCATGGATTTTCCCAGAACATCTCCATCACTTCTTATTTCGACCTGTTCACTGTAATCGCCTCTGGCCATTGATTTGGCAACTGATGCGTATGATTGAAGCGATCCGGTAAGTTTATTAAAAGTATTAACCATTTCGCCCACCTCATTGTTTGGTGCTTTAATGTATTTGTTGTCCAGATGACCGACAGCAACTTGTTTGCCCCATGATGAAAGTTGCTTGATTGGGTTTACAAACCAACGGGTTACCAGAATAGAAATTAAAAAAACAACGATTATAGTCACAATAAAGGATATCTTGACAATATCACTGAGTTTTCGGGCATAGGCAAAGGCTTCGATATGTTCTATTTCTTCGATGAGTGCCCAGTTGACTCCAAGTTTTTCAAGTTCAGTCAGGTTTCTATATATACCAAGCACGTATTTGTTTTGGTTATCCGAGTCATAACTGGAAACCTTTTCTTCTTCCAGTTCATGCTTTTTCAGAAAGGGCAGGTTTTCCCTGTGCTGCAGATAAAAAACCCAGTCACGTGCTTTCTGGTTGTCGGCCATTTTCTCCAGTACCTCACTATCCTGCCCGAACCTAAGAGGAGATCGCAACATCAGGTCTTGTCCGATCAGGTATGCCTGACCCGTTTCGCCATATCCGGCACTCTGGTGAATAATCTTGTTAAACCTTTCTGTATTAATCTGAAGAGCAATGAGTCCGATTATTTCATTCTGCTGATTCAACAAAGGTTGTGCAAAAAAACCGGAAAGCATATTAAGCGAAGGTTTATATCTTTCCAGATCGGAGAACGTTATCTTATTGTTGTCGAGTGCTTGCCTGCACGCTAATGCAAAGCGGGTTTGATTGAGTTCTGAAGTAAAGAGGTTTTGACCCAAATCAGCTTCTTGCTTTATGCTAAATAAAATATTGCCCTCTTTATCAATGAAATAAATATCATGATATCCGCTTCGCCTGCTTATATTCTTAAACTCATCTTGGTGTTTTTGGGTTAGTCTGGTGTATTCAGCACTGTTTTTAAATTTGTTAAAATCGAAGTTGTTTTGCTCAAAGCCTGATTTAAGGTTCTGGAGAAATTCAGCGTCCTCATTTTGTTTGCTGTTTAGTTCGAGGAAATCAACAATTTCCTGAAAATATGACTGTATATTTTCTACTCTAAGCAAGGATGTTGAGTGCAGAGACTTTTCGGCGAGTACAGTGAGTCCATGGTAAGCATTAAGGAAGTTGATGAAGCTAATCGAAGCAAGAGGAACAATTGATATGGCCAAAAACCAAATCAACAACGATTTTCCGACTCCAATATACCGCCAAGAGCGGAATGAGTGCTTTATTTTGTCCCAACTGCTTGCGGTATTATAGTCGAGGTTATCCATAAGTGTGCCGATAAAATTTTTAGCTGACTAATAGGCATTATTTCAAGGCGTAACGGGCAATAGTATCAAACAATTCGTTAGGATTGACCGGTTTGGTAATGTAGAAATCCATGCCGGCTTCCAGGCATTTTTCGCGATCACCCTTCATTGCGTGGGCAGTCATGGCAACTATCGGAGTGTGCTGCCCTGTGTTAACTTCCGCTTTCCGGATGAGTCTTGTTGCTTCAAAACCATCCATTTCAGGCATTTGAACGTCCATCAGTATAATGTCGAATTGTTGGCTTGTTGCCATTTCGCAGGCAATCTTACCATTTTCGACAGCTTTAACCGACCAGCCTTTCTTTTCGAGTAGCTGAGTGACAATTTTACGATTGATTATCTGATCCTCAGCGACAAGTATTGAAATGTTCTTTTGGTTGGTTACAGTTGATGATACGACAGCTTTAGGTGAATTGTCCGTGACCGCATGTTGACCGAATTTTGATTCGAGGTACGTTTTCAGGTCATTTTGCAGGATCGGTTTTGAAATAAAATTATACTGATTTGCCTTTTTAAGTTTCAGTATATCAATATTTGCCTTCGTAGGTGAAAGTAGTAGAAATTCCGGAAGTGTTTTTCCGGATAGAAGTTCTTTTATTTTTTCGGCTGCATCGGCTCCATTCATTTCGTGGAGATAAAAATCAATCATCACCAGATCGAATATTTCTGATTTGACAGCTTTGACGGCCTGTTCGCAATCATGTGCGATAGTACATCTGATGTTCCAGCTTTTCAGCAACTCGCTCAGGTTTGTTGCTGATTTTTCATGGTCATCGATCACCAGTATATGAAAGTCCTGATTGGGCTTCGTGAGTTTTAATTGCCAGGGGGTTTCCATTTGTTCGCCGGTGATCATGTTGAGTCTGAACGAAAACCTGCTACCCTCGCCAGGGCTGCTGCTAACTTTGATCTGGCTGCCCATCAGATTCACTAATCTCTGGCTTATGCTAAGTCCCAAACCGGTTCCACCATGGGTTCTGGATATTGATGTTTCGGCCTGAGTATATGAATCAAAAAGTCTTCCGATTTTTTCTTTAGGAATTCCGATTCCTGTGTCTTCGACGGCAAATTCAAGGCTCAGTTGTTCTTCAATATGGTCTATCATGTTCACATTGAGTGCAACCGTACCCTCTTCTGTAAATTTGATCGCGTTGGAAATTAAGTTTATCAGCACCTGCCGTAACCTGAGCGGGTCACCTATAATGATGTCGGGCAATTCGGGTGATACTCTGCATGTGAACTCAAGTTTTTCCTGAAAGACTTTAACAGAAAGCAAGTTGACCACTTTTTTAATGAGTTCTCTGATTGAGAACTCGATTTCTTCAAGTTCCAGTTTGTCGGCTTCAATTTTCGAAATATCAAGTATTTCGTTAATGATCTCGAGCAATGACTCGCCCGAAGCTTTTATGTCGAGCAATCTTTCTTTCTGTACTGCACTTATTTCGTCATCCATCAGACTTAGATCTGCCATCCCGATAATACCGTTCAAAGGCGTTCTTATTTCGTGACTCATAGTGGCCAGAAATGAACTTTTTGCATTGGTTGCTTCTTCTGCTATTCGCTTGGCTGCATTTAGCTCATCAATGGTTTTTGCCAGTTTTCGGGTTGTTTCCTCAAGAGCATTTTTGTGCTGAAAAAAATCAATAAATGCTTTGATTTTACTTTGAAGTATCTCAAGGTCAAGTGGTTTGTAAAGATAGTCCACGGCTCCGGTCTCATATCCCCTGAAAATATGCTGTCGTTGTTTTGAGATTGCAGTGATAAAAATAATTGGTATGAATTTAGTTTTTTCGCTGCTTCTCATAATTTCGGCTACTTCAAAGCCGTCCATTCCGGGCATTTGCACATCCATCAGTACCAGGCTGATGTTGTTTTCCAGCATGATGCCCAATGCCTCGTTGCCCGAATGCGCTTTAATGATATTCAGGTTTTCACTTTCGAGTATGCCTTCCAGGGTGAGGAGATTCTCGGGTCGGTCGTCAACGATAAGTACATTAAACCTGGTTGAGTTGTCCATGATGTTGTTGATTTGGGAGCAAGCCTTTTTATAAGGAGCAAATATAAAACATCCATTCTATATTTCTGATGCTTTGGGCAATTAAATCATAACAAACTTGAAGTTCTTTCGAGCCATTCCTTTCGGCTATCTGTCGCACATGTTACGAAACTGACAATAAACGCACGTATCAGTGGAAGTTGTCTGGTCAAAGGTTTCTTGCGGATCGAAAATTTTTGCGGTTAGGGCATTGACCGTATTGAGGATGCTGTTTCGAATATATTCATTACTGTCTATATTTTGTGTAGTTGGAAATGATGCAACCTGATATCCTTTGGCAACTGATCTGAATCCCAGTATTTTTCCTTTCACTGTTATTTCTGAAGAAATATCATTATTGGATAAAAACAACAAAATATAGATAGCCAGCTGCAATGCTTTTGACTTTTTCTCGTCCTCAATCAACTCATCCCAATCACTGATTTTCAGTTCTTCCTTATCGATTTTTCCTGTTTTATAATCGATTATATGAATCTCGTTTCCTCTTTTTTCAATGCGGTCAGGTGTTCCTTTAATTTTTATGAACCCTGAAACTGTTTTCAGTTGCATGGATAATTCTTCTTCAAGACTGATAATAGACGATTCGGCATCGGAATCACTCAATGATTTGATTTCATAATCAATAAACTGCCTTATATAATGCTGTGCAGCCTCAACAATCAATATCGATTTACCTTCACCGGAAACTGTTTGTTTGACCACATTTGTGTATGCATCAGTCACATAATTTTTGATGTTGTTTTTCCTGTCAAGGAGCACTTTAGGTTCAATTTTTCTTTGAACAAATGGGTGGTTAATAACCCTGAGTGCTTCGTGGACAATATTGCCAAGAACCTCCATTCCGGTATCATAACCCGGTTCTTTGAACTCTCTGATCGAAGCAATTTCGCTGAGAAAGAACTTTAGTTTACATGAAACAAAATTGGACAGGCTGGTAGGAGAGAAGCCAGTTTTTGCCTTTAGTTCAAGTAATTCAATAATCTCTGGAGTTTTTTCAATGCGTATCTCTTGTGCATATTGGTGTGGGTGTGCCATTATCCCCATCTGTGACTCAATGATTTCCATTGACGGATTCAAGACACTGAGTTCCTTAACTATTTGCAAAATATACCTGCTTTTTTCGCCGCCACCAAGCACATCCGGCTCTGAATTGTAAAGAAGACATATGTGTTTGGGCCGCTGAAGTAACCTAAAGAAGTGGTATGCTGAAACTGCCTGTTGTTCGCGGCGGCCTTGTAATCCATATGCAATCCGGATGTCATGACTGATAAAGCCATTTGAAAAAATTGCAGGAGGTAGAATTCCTTCGTTTGCCGATAAGATGAACACATGATCAAAATCCAGCGACCTGGTTTCCAGCATACCCATGATTTGTATTCCTTTTATGGGTTCTCCCGTTAACGGCACATTAAGCGAAGATGAAAGTGATCTGATTAGTTGATGAAAACTGACAATGTCCTGCACATGTTGATACTCAGAAAACAGTTTTTCGATTCTGTTCAACATTTTTTCGGCAACAGCCAAACCGGCAATGATCAGCTGCGCTGATGGACCCTGCAATGATTTATAAACATGATCTCCAATAACCGCTAGAACATCAAGAATAAACCTGATTTGCGTATTTTTAATATCTGCATTTTGCCGGCTCATCAGCAAGAGAATGCTGTTGCCTGCATCAGAAAGATCTATAGTTGTCGTGAAATCAATCAGTACAGGTGCAGAAACCAATGCAGATGAATGTATTTTTATCTTATTTCTGATTGCGATCAGAGATTGATTCTGATGCACAAATCCGTTGAATATGCTTAGGTCGAAGAATGCTGCCAATGCTTTTCTTCTGAAGTAGCACTTATTATCGTCCGTTATTGCTGATTCAACAAGTTCAGCGAGATGATCGATCAACTGATAAACCGGATTTTGTTTGAACGGTAGTCCCATTGTCACGTTGAAACTTCCTGAATCAGGCGGAATGGAATGCAAAACAGGAATCAGAAGTTTTTCATCTGCAAGCACTATTGCAGTTCTTTCAGGTTTTAGCTGTCCTTTTTTAATGTAATCATTAATTAACTGTCCCAATGCCTTTGCTTGTGACACATTACCAGGAACAGACAAAATGTCGACTTTTTTTGGCATTTCAAGGAGTGCACTGCCAACCCAGTTTCTGACCATTTGTGGGTGCATTTCTCTTAATCTTCTCAGAAACAATCCCGCCTGACCAGGCTGAAAGCGGTTTGGTTCCATATAGTATGAATCGAGATCCCAAAGAAGCTCAGCTTTTCCATGTTTTGTGAGATTGGCAAATACAGTCTGTTCGGCTCGTGTAAGCGCATTAAAGCCGGCAAAGATGCAGTAGAGGTGGGGTTTTTTAGTAAACCAGTTGAAGGTGTCATCTTCGGCAAGTATTCTGGTCAGCAAACCTTTATATCCTGAGACACCGTCGCACAATTTTGCTTTGAAAATGTTGTAGTAGGCCGAAAGTGATTGGTAAATATCAAGATATTTGCGTTCAGCTTCGGTCAGTGGGGATCCATCAGGATGCCATAGTTCCAATGCTTTTGCCTCACTAAGGTATTGAAAAAGAACGTTTGCATCAACCAATTGCTGGTCAATATCTTCAAAATCGTTCAGCATTTCATCGGCCCGCGCAATAAATGCTTTCAGGTCATGGCCGGTTTTTTCCTGTTGTTCAATGAATATCTGTATCAGGAGTAATTTTAATGCGAGCCGGTCAGCTATTTGTTTTCCCGTCCATAGTTCAATGGCTTCTTCGATGGTATGTATTGCAGGAAGCCATTGACCGGGTTTCATCAAGACAGTAAGGTGATTACGCAAAAAAAGACAGGCTCTTTTGTTGGGTAGAACTATAATTGTTTCATGTGGTTGATACGGTGTGTTATTGATTGTGAATTCAGCAACACGTTGCAGGAAATCAATCATATATATATTCTGAGCTGTTTAAAAAGTGTTGTGCGGCAATAATATCGTCGGGTTTTCCCAGATCAAACCAAAATGATGGCCGGCATAGATAACCTTCAATTCTGTTTGTTGCTGTCAGGGAAAGGTATAGTTTGGTCAGCGGAATTATTTCATCCGGTAATTTGCCAGTCAATTCAGGATTGAGCAGGTGAACGCCGGTGAAGGCATATAAATGCTCACAATCAGATAGGTCAGCACTGATCGGCAGTTGTTCTCCTTTGATAAGGTTTTTCCAGCCGCGCAAGGCCATTTTTTGGTCAAAAACCAGTTTTCTGGCCGTATTCCGGTCACTGATCAGCAGTGTTACATCGTTATTATTTGAATAATGTTGTGCGATTGCTTCCGACAGGTTTATATCGGTCAGAATATCGACATTGTGCACAATCAAACAGCGGCATTCATTACCAATTAGTTTTGAAGCCTTGATTATTCCTCCGCCGGTATCCATTAGTCGGCAGCTTTCGTCAGAGATGGTGATTTCAAGGTTGGCAAATTCCTTGTTCTGGAGGTAGTTTGTGATCATTCCGGCGAAATGATGCACATTAACAATGAATTTGGTGATGCCCAAGCCCGTTAATTTATCAATAACATGTTTTATCAGGGGTTTTCCGTTGATTTCGGCAAGTGCTTTTGGCCGCTGTTGAGTCAGGTTTCCCAGCCTGGTGCCAAATCCGGCTGCAGGAATAAAAGCAGTTATCTGTGCTGGGTTTATTTGCGTTTCGCCGGTTTGCATAGCTGTTTTTCTACTTCTGACCTGGCTCCGCATTTGGTGCATTTGAATCCCAGATCCTTTTTTTTGGCTTTTTTCTCTGTCTCTTTCTCACAACGTTTTTTTGACATCGGATGCTGTTTTGGTTGTTTATTGTGATATTATAGTTTGTTAAAGTAGAGGTCTTTCAGCTCCGGGTGACGTACAATGATTTCAATGTCAGGGAATTTCTTTTGAAGGAACAAGGCAGTTTGTTCGGCACAGAAAACCGAGCGGTGCTGTCCGCCGGTGCAGCCAAATGAAATCATCAGGTCAGAGAAGTTTCTTTCCGAGTAGTTGATCAATGTTTGCTCGAGTAAAGCATAAACATTCGTGAGGTATTGCACGACTTCTTGGTTGCTACCGAGCAGATTCTTAACTTCTTCATCCAGTCCGGTGAGGCTTTTGAAGCGAATGTCGCGACCGGGATTCGGAAGCGGCCGGCAGTCAAAAACAAATCCGCCGCCGTTTCCTGACTCGTCATCAGGTATTCCGCCTTTCCTGTATGAAAAACTGTTTACTCTGACTATCAGGCTGTTGTTTCTTGCGCCTGCGGGTTTTATATATTGGTCTTGAACAGAAGCAGTTTGTTGTAGCAATTGATTCAGTTCGTCGAATTCAATATTTAGAGGAGTTCTGATCAGCAGCTTCTTAAGCTCGTCAAGCGTATAAGGAATGCTTTCAATGAAGTGGCTTTTTTTCTGGATCAACCCCCTGAAGCCATATGCCCCTAATACCTGCATCAGCCTAAGATACACAAGCATATTATATTGTTCGTCGGCTTCATCTCTTGAGATCATGCCATTTGTAGCTGCAAGATTAAGATAATGGTCTGACAGCAAACGACGGAAATTATCCGGAATTCTGGCCTTAGCCTGATAAAGCAAAGAAGCAAGGTCGTAGAGGGCTGGTCCTTTTCTTCCTCCCTGAAAATCTATAAAACATAGTTTGCCCATATGAACCATGATATTTCTGGCCTGAAAATCACGGTACATGAATGCGGCATTTCCTCTGGAATTAATATTACGAGCAAACCGGTCAAACAATTTGTTTAGTCTGCTTTCATTAAAATCGATGTTATGCAGTTTCAGGAAGTAATACCGGAAATAATTGAGGTCTTCACGAATACTCATGACACTGAATCTGTCTTCGGGATAACATTTGGAAAAGTTGATCTTTTTACCTGCCACGAACTGAATTTGCAATAGTTTCTCAATAGCCTCTCGGTAAAAATCCAGTAAGCTGGGGTGAAATGAGCCTTGCAGCCACGATCGTTCAACAAGGTCGAGCAGGCTGACATTGCCAAGGTCAGACTGCAGATAAGCTTGTCTGTCTTTTGAAATACTGATGATCTCAGGCACCGGAATGCCGTTTTTCTCAAAAACCGATGCAACATGGAAAAAAGATTCGTTTTCAGCAATATTGCTGCTTACCGTTCCCACATAACTAAATCCTTTGCCTGACAGTCTGTAGTATTTCCGCTGTGAGCCAGAACCTGTTATTGGCTGGATTTGAAGAGGTTTTGTTCCGGTGTGTTCTTCAAATAATCCGGACAGGATTTGATGTGCAGTAGATGTGGAATTCATCTTTTTATGCTATTCTAAAACAAAGGTAACCTTTTTTGGCTTGGTTAGAATGGTGTCCGCATCAATTCAGAATTAGCTTCTTTGGGGCTATTCCTTGCAGATGGGATTATATACCGATTGTTTATTGAATGCATTTTCCGGATTTACGGGCGAAATATCGAAAAGAAATGGGCGATTGTCTGGTTGAAAAACCTTATTTTTGTTGCAATTAAACAATACCCTTAGATATGGAAGCCAAAAAGTCAGCAACCGACATCCTGAAAACTGCTATTCTTCTGGAGCGCAGAGGTAAAGCTTTTTACACGCAGGTAGCCAGGCAAACCGAAAGTGCCTCTGCCCGGAAGATATTCGAAATGATGGCAGAAGAGGAAGATGCCCATGTTGCCTTTCTTTCAAAGCAGTTTGCTCATTACGAAAAGAATCACGAGTTCCTGAAGAATGAGGAGCATCATGATGTTGATGACACTGAAGCAGTGATGATTTTATCTGAAAAGGTCAAAAAAGAGATCTCTGCAGCCGGTTTTGAGGCTGCTGCAATCAGTGCTGCCATAGATTTTGAAAACAGGGCAATTGAGGTTTATTCAAACAGGGCTGCTGAAGCCACTGATCCCAATGAAAAGGCGATGTATCAGATGCTGGCTGATTGGGAGAAAGGACACCACCACCTCCTGCACCGCCTCAATGAAGACCTTAAAGAGCAGGTTTGGAACGACAACAACTTCTGGCCTTTCTAGGTAATTTTGAAACTTTATAAAGTACCGGTATTTAATTATTTACGGAGCTTTTATGTTCTGTGAAAGGAGATTATTATGCAACATGATGACAATTTGGGATTTGATTCACTGGCAGTTCATGCCGGCAAATTCCATGATGAATTGGGAGGTGCAGTCAGCCCGATTTATCAAACCTCGACTTTTAAATTTGAAAGTGCTGATCACGGAGCGAAGTGCTTTCAGGGGACGGATAGCGGTTACATTTATACCCGCATTGGCAACCCTACCATTGGTGAACTCGAAGATGCCGTAGCCCGGCTCGAAGGCGGTTACGGTGGTATTGCCACCAGTTCAGGCATGGCGGCCGTTAATGTGGTTTACCTTGCTTTTCTGGCAGCAGGCAAACATCTGGTGGCGCACAATTCTTTGTATGGGCCTTCGCGGGCTATCATAGAAAGTCTTTATCCAAAATTTGGAGTTACATCATCTTTCATAGATGCTACTGATCCCGAGCAAGTGCGCAATGCCATCAGACCTGAAACCTCACTTTTGTTTCTTGAAACTCCGGCTAATCCAACTATCGGGATTACTGATATAAAGGCTATTGCCCAAATAGCGCATGAAATCAACATTCCATTATGTGTTGATAATACTTTCTGCAGCCCTTATCTGCAGAAGCCCCTCGAATTGGGTGCAGATATGGTCATGCATTCCATGACCAAGTTTATCAACGGACATGCAGATATCGTTGCTGGAATGGTAGTTGCGGCCAAAAAAGAGCATTATCAGCAATTACGCAGTGTAATGGTAAACATTGGATGTAATATGGATCCTCATCAGGCCTGGTTAACCAGAAGAGGTTTGAAGACATTGGGAATCAGAATCGACAGGGCACAGGAGAATGCCATGAAAGTAGCTTTATATCTCGAAAAGCATCCAAAGATAGCTTGGGTGATATATCCCGGGTTGCCATCACACCCACAATATGAACTCGGGCTCAGACAAATGAAAGGGCCGGGAACCATGATCAGTTTTGGGTTAAAAGGCGGGCTCGAAGAGGGCAAAGTGCTCATGAATAACATGAAACTTGCGCTTTTGGCTGTTTCGCTCGGTGGAATCGAAACATTGATTCAGCATCCGGCCAGTATGACTCATTCTAAACTAAGTTCTGAAGCAAAGCATGCAGCAGGTATATCCGATGAATTAGTCAGGTTGTCTGTAGGGATCGAAAATGCGGAGGACATTATTGCCGACCTTGATCAGGCACTGAATATGGTGTAATAACATATGAGTTATAGGTGTTCATTTTTTTAGTAAATCTGAATGTCATTGAATGAAGGCCAAAAAGAATGCTTAATTTTCTATGGTACAGGATTTAAGGCCTGTAATTTTAACATTTACTGATATCTGTTATTTAGTTACTTTTGTTTTGCCTCAAAGCAATTATTCATATTTCTTGAAGTTAATGAGAGTCGCTATACTTTTTGCGGTTTTACTGTCTTTTTTCGTTACGCAGGTTTACGGACAGAAGGTAGCGCTTGTCCTGAGCGGCGGTGGAGCAAAGGGGCTCAGCCATGTTGGTGTGTTAAAAGCACTGGAAGAATACAAAATCCCGATTGATTATGTTGTTGGAAACTCAATGGGTGCATTTGTAGGGGCGCTTTATGCAGCCGGTTATTCACCTGCAGAGATTGAAAAACTGGTAACGAGTAATAAATTCAGAGATTGGGCAACAGGAAATATTGAGGAGCGGTTTTTCTACAGTCAGGCTTATGATTCTGATGCAAGCTGGACCCATATTCCACTAGAGCCTTTGTCTGGAGGCTATCAACAGTTTTTGCCGACCAATATTGTACCACCGTTCCTGATGGATTTTGCGCTCATGGAGTTGTTGTCGCAGGCTTCCCTGCACAGCAATGAAGATTTTAACCGGCTGATGATTCCTTTCCGCTGTGTTGCCACCGACATAGATTCTTCGATACTGATCACATTATCTTCAGGCCGCCTGAATTCAGCTGTCAGGGCTTCCACTACATTCCCCTTCTATGTGCGCCCTGTTCGTGTAAATAACCGTTTGCTTTTTGACGGAGGAATGATCGACAATTTTCCGGTTGAGACCGCAATATCCGAGTTTAATCCTGACTTGATCATCGGTAGCAAAGCAGCTGGCAACTATCCCCCTGCAAATGAGGCAGATGTTATCTCACAGATACAAAATATGCTCGTGAGGAGAACAGATTACACTATTCCTCAGGACAAAGGTGTAATGATCGAGTCAAAGGTAGGCTATACCGGATTGCTCGACTTCGGGCCTGCTGAGGTATTTGTGGATAGTGGCTACAGTGCAGCGATCAGGGCAATGCCGGAAATTCGGGAACTGACAAAACGAAGGATTGATCCCGATTCCCTTTCATCAGCCAGACAAAAGTTTCGTTCCGGTAACCCTGAACTGATAATTGATACAATTCATGTTACAGGTGTAAATAAGGATCAGGCCAGATATATTCTCAACAAAATAAACCCTGGTAACAAAAGGCTTCATCTTGATGATATCCGCGACAGGTATTTTTTACTGCTCGCTGATGATAAGATCAGTTATATTTATCCTGAGATAACTTATGATGCAGCCGGTTGTGTGGTACTCTTGCTGAATACAAGGCTTACGGAGAAATGGGTGGGTTCATTCGGTGGAAATGTATCATCCACTGCATTGAATCAGGCATTTGTGGGGGTTAACTACAAGCATCTTGGAAAATTTGGATCGCGAATTGGTGTCAATGGGTATTACGGTCGTTTTTATTCATCAATTCAGGCATCGGCACGTATCGATTTCCCTGGTCAGCTTCCTTTTTTTATGTCTTTGACCGGCAATCTTTCGCGGAAAGATTTCTTTCGCAATGCCAATTACTTCTTTGAAGATCCAAGTCCTT
>Ga0209835_1000304_pt1 | contig 33111 bp, 25 predicted proteins | sample LakKivwa52mmetaG_FD_184138 | JGI IMG/M metagenome (GOLD analysis project Ga0209835, IMG submission 184138) | Anoxic lake water microbial communities from Lake Kivu, Rwanda to study Microbial Dark Matter (Phase II) - Lake Kivu water 52m metaG... | ecosystem: Environmental > Aquatic > Freshwater >... | reverse complement strand
GGCCGGGCGTGACCTGGACGCGATGGCCGTCGGCCTGTACGAAGGCCTGGACGAGAATTACCTGTCCTACCGCCTGAGCCAGACTGCCTACCTGGCCGCCTGCCTCAAGCAAATCGGCGTGCCGATGATTGAACCGCCCGGCGGACACGCCATCTACCTCGACGCGGGCGCGATTTTGCCGCACATCCCGCACGGTGAGTTCCCCGGCCAATCGCTGGCCGTTGAGATGTACCTCGAAGGCGGCATCCGGGCCTGCGAGATTGGCTCGGTCATGTTCGCCCACCCCGACCCCGAAACCGGCGAAATGGTCTACCCGCGCCTGGAACTGGTGCGCCTTGCCATCCCGCGCCGGGTCTACACCCAGAGCCATTTCGATTACCTCGTCCAATGCATTGGCAAGATTGTCGAACGCGCCGATTCGCTCAAAGGGTACAAGTTCACCTACGTCCCCGAACTGCTGCGACACTTTACGGCCCGCTTCGAGCCGTTATGAGTTAAAAAAGGGTGACAGTCATCTTTGAGATGACTGTCACCCTTTTTCGACAAACAAGCGGATGCAAGGGGTGATTAGACTACCAAATTGTTTCTATCTCACTTACTTTGATTTTCCTGTCACGACTAATCACGGGGACACGATAGACACTGGCTGTTGCTGCAATAATTCGGTCGGGCATATCAGGAACAGTCTCCCGAGGTATTTTCTGCATCTCGTAAGCGATTTCGCCCGTCAGGGCAACTTCCTGCCAGACTGAATTAGCCGCATCTATTGCAGTCTGAAATCTATCCAAGGCGTCAGGTTCGATACGCCCTTTTTCAACCAAGTAAACCATCTCTACAAGAGTAATTGAAGAGAACCCAACTTGCTCTCCTTGATTAGCAACCTGTTCAATAAATTCCTGAGCCTTTGCCGAGAGACGTTCATCGCTCCGTAAGTACCAGATAACGACGTGCGTGTCTGCAATCGCTCGAATCATGCGATGTCCTCGCGTGGAAAATCATTCCACACTTCATCACGAATCTCGTCAATATCTTTTTCGGATGGCGCAAAACGATAATCTTTCCATAGTCCGTGTAAAGTTTTGAGTTTCCGAGGTTTGCCAGCGAGACTCCGCTCAACTTCTGGTAGGGCTTGTGAAATGACCTTTAACCGTTCACGCGGCGGTAACTTGCGCAACAATTCCAATACACTGTTTGCAGTAGGCGTAACCATATATTTCACCTCACAAAATGATTATACATCACTGCGCATCGAGCAGGGTGATGGCGTTCTGCACCCGCTCCAGGATGGTCTCGCGCGGGAGCAGTTCCATGCTCTCGAAAAGCGGCGGGCTGACGGTTTGTCCCGTTACGGCGGCGCGCAGGATGCCGAAGACCTGGTTGGGGCCGAGGCCGAGTTGTTCCACCAGTCCGCGCAGGGGCGGTTCGGCGGCGGCGTGCGTGATTTCGGGCAGGGCGGCCAGGGTCTCGTAAATTTTGCGGGCGATGGAGGCGGATTCGGCGGGGGTCAACCCTTTGGCAACCAGCGTTTCGGGCGCGGGAGAAACCGTCTGCTGGAAGAACCAGCCCGCAAACGGCAGGCAGTCATCCAGCGTGACCAGCCGCTCCCGAATGAGCGGGACGATTTTGAGCAGCAGGGCATCATCCACCGCGTAACCGGCTTTCTCGAAATAGGGCCTGATGCGTCCGGCCAGGTCTTCGGCGGTCAGCAGGCGGATGTGGGTGCCGTTGAAGTGGTCGAGTTTGCTGAAGTTGATGGCAGCCGGCGCCGGGTTAAGATTTTTCAGGTCGAAGCGGGCAATCATCTGGTCGAGGGTCATCACGTCGTCTTCGTTCACGCCCCAGCCCATCAGCACAATCCAGTTAAGCACGCCTTCGGGGGTGTAGCCGAGGTCTTTCATGTCGCCCAGGAAAATGGAATAGCCGTCTTTGAGGGCCTGGGCCGAGTCGCGTTTGGAGAGTTTGCCTTTGCCGGATGGCTTCAGGAAGACCGAGAGATGGACGAATTGCGGCGCTTCCCAGCCAAAAGCGCGGATGACGTGCATGTGGAGCGGCATGGAAGGCAGCCATTCGGAGCCGCGAATGACGTGAGTGATGCCCATCAGGTGGTCATCGACCATGGCCGCCAGGTGGTAGGTCGGCAGGCCGTCCGATTTGAGCAAGACGGAATCGTCGAGCGCGGCGTTTTCGGTGGTGATGGGGCCGCGCAATAAATCTACCCCGGTGATGCTGCCTTCTTTAGGCATTTTAAAACGGATGACAAACTTTTCACCTGCTTCGGCGCTGCGGCGGGCTGCGGCGGGGTCGATGCTGCGGCAGTGACCGTCGTAACGAGGATTTTGCTTGGCGGCCATCTGTTCCTGGCGCACCTGGGCCAGCCGTTCGGGGGTGCAGAAGCACGGGAAAGCGTGGCCGGATTCGACCAGTTGCCAGGCGTATTCGTGGTAGATGGCGCGGCGTTCGGTCTGACGGTAGGGCGCGTTGGGGCCGCCGATATCGGGGCCTTCGTCGTAATCCAGCCCCAGCCAGCGCAGGCCGTCGATGAGTTCGCGCTCGGCGTTGGGGTCGTAGCGTTTCTGGTCGGTGTCTTCGATGCGCAGGATGAAGGTCCCGCCGCTGCGGCGCGCCAGCAGGAAGGGATATAACGCGGAACGGGCATTGCCGATGTGCATTCGCCCGGTGGGGGAGGGCGCAAAACGCACCCGGATGGGGGTCGATGAATCCAAGATGTCCTCCAAAATCAGATGTCGAGCGCCTTATGACGCATGATGACGCTTTGCACCAGGCCAATGGCAACCATATTTGCTAGCAGTGAGCTGCCGCCGTAACTGACGAAGGGCAGGGTCAGGCCGGTGGCGGGCATGACGTTCAGGTTGACGCCGATGTTGACCAGCGTCTGGAAAGCAATCAGGGTGGCAACACCGTAAGAAATCAGTGAGCCGTAGGCATCGCGCGCAACCCGCGCCGCGTACAGGCAGCGCCAGACGACAAAGACCACCAGCAAGATGATGAGAAGAGCGCCAAAGAATCCCAGTTCATGGGAGATAGTCGAAAAGATAAAGTCAGACCAACGCACCTTCAGGAAGCGCAACTGCACTTGCGTGCCGTGCCCGTATCCCTGGCCGAAAATACCGCCGGAGCCGATGGAGATGAGCGCCTGCTGGATGTTGTACAGGTCGCCGTAGGTGGCGTTCGGGTCGGGGGCGATGAAGTTGACGATGCGCCGCAACTGGTATTCCTGGATGACGCCAACTTCGACCAGAACCGGGAACGAGATAGCCACCGCCGCTAGTCCAGCCAGGCCGTATCCAAGCACCATTTTGACGGGTAGGCCTGCCATCCACAACAGCACGCCCCACAGGACGAATAACACGATGGATGTGCTTAAGTTCGGCTGGGCCAGCACCCAGCCGGTGATACCCATCATCAGGAAGAAACTGCGGAATGTCCAGCGCGGTTCGTGCATCTGGTGCAGGTGAACGGCGAAGTAGTTCGCCATGACCAGAATCATCACAATTTTGGCGATTTCGGATGGTTGGATGAGAATCACGCCGGTATCGAACCAGCGCGCCGAGCCATATAGGGCCTGCCCGGCGATGTTCAACGAACCTAAAACGATGACTGTGCCGATGTACATCGTCTGGCTGATGGCTGACCACATGCGGTAGTCAATGGATGCGGTGATTAACATCACCACGAACCCGGCCACCGCGAAAATCATCTGGCGGTTGACCAGGTTCGTGGTGGTGGTCAGTTCGATATTCCCGGCTACGGCGGAACGAATCATGGTCACGCCAAGGATAACGAGGATTGTTACCGCCCCAAACAGCCAGAAATCAAAATGTCGCCAGAAACCTCCACGCATAGGGATTTACGATTTTAGATTTACGATTTTTGATTAGTTGGCGCGGCGGCGGCCGGTGATGCGCAGGGGGATGTCGGCTACGAGGCGCTGCTGGCGGCCTTCGTGAGCCACATCGATGCGTACGCTGTCCGGGTCGATTTCGACATAGCGTGAGATGACAGCGATTAAATCATCTTTCATGGCATCTAGCGCCGCCGGGCTAAGGTCGGTTCGGTCGTGAATGAGAACGAGTTGCAGTCGCTCCTTGGCGCTCTTGGCGCTTTTCTTGCCGGTCAGTCGCTCGAAGAAGTTCATTTTACTTCCTCCCCGCCAGTTTGGTCAGCCGGTCCCACAGGCTGGTCGCTTCCAGGTCAAGGAACGGCACCTGTTCACCGTTCAAGCGGCGGGCGATGTTGCGGAAGGCTTGCCCGGCCTTTGCTTTTCCATCCATAGATAACGGCGTTCCCCGGTTCGAGGCAACGATTACGCTCTCATCCTCCGGCACAATTCCGATGACATCAATGCGCAGCAGGTCGTAGACATCGTCCACTGAGAGCATATCTCCACGCTTGACCATGTTCGGGTTCAGGCGGTTGATAATCAGCGAGGGGGTGGGCTTTTCCTCGGCTTCGAGCAGTCCAATCACCCGGTCGGCGTCGCGCACCGCCGACATTTCCGGGTTGGTCACAATCAGCACTTTATCGGCAGGCGCGACCGAGTTGCGGAAACCGCGCTCGATGCCCGCCGGGGAGTCTATCAAAATCCAATCCACTTCAGCGCGCAGTTCGTCGCACAGGCGCACCATGTCGCTCGGCGAGACGGCGGTTTTATCGCGTGTTTGGGCCGCGGGGATAAGGAAGAGTTCTGGCAGGCGTTTGTCGCGGATCATGGCCTGGCGGGTGCGGCAGCGGCCTTCGATAATATCTACAATGTCATAAACAATGCGATTTTCCAAACCCATAATGACATCCAGGTTGCGCAGGCCGATATCGCCGTCGATGCAAACGACTTTTTTCCCGTCGGATGCCAGCGCGACGGCGATGTTGGCAACGGCAGTGGTTTTTCCCACCCCGCCTTTGCCGGATGTCACGGTAATTACAGTTCCTGTCATGTCTGCTCCATCAACCGGGTATCCAGGGTTCGGCCTGCAAAAGGCCGTCTTTCAATCGTACCACTTCAGGCTGGGGCTTGCCGCTCCGTTTTGGGGCGATAGCAATTTCATCCGCTACGCGCAGTTGGGTGGGCGAAAGGTCGAGCGCGCAAACCACCGAATTTTTATTCCCTTGCGCCCCAGCGTGGACGAATCCGCGCAGGCTGCCCCAGATAATCACGCTGCCCCCGGCGATAATCTCCGCGCCGGGGTTGACATCGCCGAATACGACCACATGCCCGGCGAACTCGATGCGTGTGCCGGAGCGCAGGGTCTTGTTGACCCAAAGGGCGGTCTCATCGTCGATGCCTTTGGCGACTGGGAATGTCCCTGATTTGTCCTGAGGTATAGGGGAGGCGGCACGCGGGGATGCTGTTTCACGCTGCGGCGCCGGTTTGAACAGGCGCGTCGCCAGCCCCAGTAGCTGGGCGGTATTTTCTGTAACCGGCGAGGTGCTGACCACCGCCCAGAGCGTGATGCCGCGCTCGGAGAGTTGATCGCGCAGGGCGGTCAACTCCACCGATTTCAAGGCTTGCGCGCCCACGTCCAGCGACAGCCGCGCGCCTTTAAAAAAATCCGGCTGGGCCTCGATGCGCTCCAGCAGGGCGCGCTGCACCACCGGCCAGCCCGCCTCGCCCAGCGAGACGAGCAGCCCATCGCGGATGCCTTTAATCTGGATGAGAGAAGATTCGGTCATGCACATCGCTTGCATCGTCACGCGGCATAAATGCCGCAGCCAAACGGCGACAAAATGTCGCGCTACAAGATTTGCGCTGTGCGCGCAAACCTTATGGAATAATACTATAAGGGTCTGGTTAACGTCATAATGAATTGATTATAGCATGGTGGGGTAACGCAAGTTGGCAATTTGCGTTACGCAAACAAACGGGCCTCATGCCCTGTCAACGCAAAAAAGCGCAGCAACTCCTCTTTTGCCAGCACCAGCGTCGCCGTATTGACCAGAGGGTGACTCAGGAAATGCTCCCCTTGCCAGATTTCTGCGTCCATCCACAACTCGACGCGCTGCTCTGAATCGTTTGCCAGCCCCATCATCGTCACCGCGCCGCGCGTCACGCCAAGCAGGCGGAGCAGGTTCTCCTCCGAGCCAAAACGCAGATGCGGCACGCCCAACTGCCTGGCCAGGTGCGCCAAATCGACGGTTTTTTCACAAGCTGTCACGGCCAGGAAGAACCGGCGCGCCTTTTTGTCGCACAGGAACAGGTTTTTGGTGGCGACAGCCGGGGTTTTGGGGCGGTGTAAATCGGCCTCGGCGCAGGTAAAGACCGCCGGGTGTTCGATGCGCTCGTACTGGAATCCGTTCTGTTCGAGGAATTGCAGGAATTCTTGTTCAGAAGTAAACATAAATCACCGGACGAACAGCTGTTCTCGTTTAGTCGCGCTGCTTGTAATGCACCATCGACAGGCTAAGCAACCGCTCGACCGCCGCTTCGGGGGCGATGTCGCGCTGTGGCATGGCGAGCATCTCGTAGCCGACCATGAACTTGCGGACGGTGGCCGAGCGCAGCAGCGGTGGGTAGAAATGGGCGTGCAGCACCCACTCGGGATGCGGCTGGCCGTCAGCCGGAGCCTGGTGGAATCCCATCGAATACGGGAAGGAAATCTCGAACAGGTTGTCGTAGCGCGTCGTGACCTGTTTGAACACATCGGCCAGGGCGGTAACTTCAGTCGGGGTCAGGTCAGAGAGCGCGGCGGCAGGACGGTGGCCGACCACCATCACCTCGAAGGGCCAGACTGCCCAAAACGGCACCAGCGCGGTGAAATGGTCGTTCGCCGTGAGAATCCTTTCTTTGCGCTTGTGTTCCTCGCGAACGTAATCCACCAGCAGCGGGCGGCCATGTTCGTTGAAGTAGGCGGTTTGCGCCGCCAATTCTTTTGCGACCTCGTTCGGAATCTGCGACTGCGACCACAACTGGCTGTGCGGATGCGGGTTCGAGCAGCCCATCACCGCGCCTTTGTTCTCAAAAACCTGCACATAACGGATGAAATCGCGCCCGGCCAAATCCGCCGATTCGCGCGTCCAGGTGTCCAGCACGTTCTCGATGGCTGGGATCTCCAGTTCCGGCAGGGTCAGGTCGTGGCGCGGGGAGAAGCAGACGACGCGACAGATACCGGCTTCAGGTTCGGCGGTTAAGAGCGTGTCAGGTTTCAGGTGTGGAGGTGCTTGTCCCGCGTTCTCCAGCGGGGTCAGGGGAACGTTACCTGATACTTGAAGCGAGACACCTGATACCCCTGGGGGCAGGAGCGCCGAAAAATCGTTATCGAACACAAACGTCCCCGTGTAGTCGGGGTTGACTATGCCGCCGGCCCGTTCATTACGTGGACAAAGGTAGCAGGTCGGGTCGTAGTGCGGCAGGCTGGCGGCGGCGGTCTTTTCGACCTGTCCCTGCCAGGGGCGTTTGGCGCGGTGCGGTGAAACCAGTACCCATTCGCCGGTCAGTGGGTTGAAGCGTCGGTGGGGGGCATTGAACATAAGGGACCTCGAAAATTTTAGGATGGCAAATCAATCGGATGGGTTTCATTATCAGTTGAATCCGTCCCAAAGGTTCCTAAAAAGGGCAAAGTTCCAGCTCAAAAACCTTCGGGACGTTCCATCGCCAACGCAAACGAAATTCATCCAAATCAATGGAACTATTTTACGCAGATTCGTGAAAGAAAACACAAGAATCTCGAAATTGCCTCTTGACAAGCTACCTGAAAATCTTGTAAACTAATGTTACCGGTCATGTGACCGGTAACATTATACACCAGATGCCGCCCCACGCATCCAGCCCATGTCCTCCTCCCGCCCAACCATCCGCGATGTTGCCCGCCTGGCCGGGGTTTCCCACCAGACGGTTTCGCGCGTCATCAACCGGAGCAATGATGTCACTCCCGATACGCGCGACCGGGTGGAGGCGGCTATCATCGAATTGGGCTACCGCCCCAGCGCAATTGCCCGCTCCATGGCGCGCGGCGAGACCCATACCCTGGCCTGCATCTCCCCCAACCTGACCGACTACACCTTTGCCAGCATTATCGAAGGAGCCGAGCAGGAAGCCCGCAGTCAGGGGTATTTCCTGCTCTCCTCGTCGGCGGGGGATGCGCGGGGATTCGCGGCACTGGTCGAGGAGCTGGTCGGTCATCGCCGGGTAGATGGGCTGTTCATCATTAACCCGTATGCTGATGAGCGTCACCAACTTATCCCGCCGAACTTCCCAGTGGTGTTTGTGGGCGCCCACTCACGCGGCGGCCCCATCTCCAGCGTATGCCTGGACGATGAAGACGTGGCCCGCACCGCCACCCGCCACTTGCTCGAGCGTGGACACCGGCGCATCGCGCTTGTCACCGGCCCCCTGGCGGAAGACTGTTCGGTTGACCGCCGCATCGGGTTCATCCAGTCAATGCAGGCGGCAGGATTATCCTTCGATGAGTCGTTGGTGTATGAGGGTGACTGGTCTGCCAGTTCAGGGCGCGACGCGCTCCTGACGCTGGCAAAGCACGGCAACCTGCCCGAGGCGGTTTTTGCGCAAAATGACCGCATGGCGCTGGGCGTGTTACATGCCGCGCGTGAACTGGGACTGCGCGTCCCGGAACAACTGGCTGTGATCGGCGTGGACGATATGCCCCTGGCTTCATACTTCGACCCGCCGCTGACCACCATGCGCCAGGACATGCCGCGCATCGGGCGCGAGGCCGCCCACCTGCTGCTTGAACATATCAAAAACCCGCAGGCGGCCCTTTCGCACATCAAAATGCCTGCTGAACTTGTGGTCAGGCAGTCCACTTGCAAAGGATAAGGAAGGAGGTGATTTTCGGCAAACGAGAAACTGTTTTGATGTCAGCATGTTTTCACCAATTCAAACCCAAACATTTCCAGGAGAAGTTGAATGAACCGCAAGATTTGGATGCTCATAAATTTGTTTGTTCTCGTGGCTCTGGCGTTGACCGCTTGTGGCCCGGCTGCTACCCCTACTCAGGAGCAGGCTGCCGATGTCTCTATCCGCTGGCGCACCCGTCCCGATAACCAGGAAGAAATCAACGTCTATAGCAACATTAGCAAGGAACTCGACGGCCAGCTTCAGGGCATCACCCTGACCTACGAACCCGGCGGCACCGAAGGCGCCAACTACCAGGACCAGCTGCGCACCGAAGTTGCGGCTGGCACCGCGCCGGATGTGTTCTGGATTCCCGGAACCGACATCGCTGATTTCGCCACGCGCGGCCTGATTTTGAACATCGCCGACCTGGCTGGCAAAACCGAAGGCTTCGATGTTAACGCCTTCTATCCCGGCCCGATGTACCACCTGACCTACAATCCCGCCAACGATAAAAGTGGCGCTGCCTCCGGCGCGCTGTGGGGCCTGCCCCGTGACGTGTCCACCTTTGCGCTCTACCTGAACATGGACCTCATCAACGAAGCCGGCGCGCCCGATCCGCGTGAACTTGCCAAACAGGGCAAGTGGGACTGGAATGCTTTCCTCGATGTTGCCCAGAAGACCCGCGCCCTCGGTTCTGAAATTTATGGCTATGGCGCGAGCGCCTGGTGGGGACCCTATGGCGTGTGGTTGAACGCTTCCGGCGGCGGCTTCTTCAGCCCAGACCGCGCTTCCTGCGCCCTCAACACCCCCGAATCGCTGGCAGGACTGGAATTCCAACGCGCTCTGTACCAGGATTACGATGTGGCCACTCCTTACGGTGAAGACCCTGAGCCGCCCTTCCGCGCTGGCAAAGTTGCCATGTTCCAGAATGGCCGCTGGGCCACCCCTGGCGTCCGCACCGTGGAATTTGAATGGGACGTAGTTGAACTGCCTAAAGGCCCGCAAGGCTCCCAAGGAAACTGGCTGTTCTGGGGCGCGTATGTCATCAATGCCAAGACCGCCAATCCTGAAGCAGCCTGGAAACTCGTCCAGGCCCTGACGACTGCTGAAACGCAGGGCAAGGTTGCCGCGCTCGGCGCGAACATCCCCAGCCGCGTCAGCCAGGAAGCCTTCGATGCCTTCTTGACCTTTACCCCGCCCGCCAACAACCAGGCCTTCTTGAACGGCCTGGCCGACAGCCCCGCCACTGAAGGCCCGCTGTGGGCTGGCTCGTGGCCCGAATATGACAAAATCATGGGCCCGGCCATTCAGGCAGTGCTCACTGGCGGCAAGAGCGTGGATGATTTCGGCGCTACCATCTGCGACGAAGCCAACAAAGTCTTCAACAAGTAACAGCAAGAGCAAATCGCACGGGCAGGCGCAAGTTGCCTGCCCGTGTTTATGAAATCCCTCGCGTTTCCCCCACTTTGGAGAACGGAATATATGACCGGATTATCAAAACTCTCCGCGCAACGGCCTGAAGCCACCTTGCGCCTGCTCGCTATCTGGCGCGCAATCTTCAGCCTGCTGGCAGCCATCGGCGCGCTGGCTCCCTGGGTTGGCCTGTTGCCGGGCCTGCGCTTGTGGCAAGGCATTTTGCTCTCTGTCATCCTGGGGGTGGCGGCTGTCTTTAGTTTGGTCGCCTCGCGCGATATTTTGTTGCTCCAACACAGGGGGCGGACAATTTCGCTCTTTGTAGATTATCTTGGGCTGGTCGCCTGCCTGGTCATCATTCTGCAAGTCGGCGGCGTGTTCACCGGCATTGATGCGCTGGGGGATGTCTTCGGGCGCAGTGTGCTGTTCCTGCTGGTCGCGTTTGGCGGCTATCTTATCAGCGCCGCAGGCGATTACTTCCAGCACATTCCTAAAACTGAAAAAATTCTGCGCCAGGCTGGGAAATGGGTCATGATTTTTGGCGGGCTGGCCTTCCTGTTCAGGGCCAACCTGTTACAGGGTCTGCTGGCCCTGGCCCAAAACCTCGCCAACCTGACGGGGGTTGGGGCCGTCATTGGCCTGGTCATCTTCGGCCTGGCCTTGTGGGGCATGTGGCGTGGCCCATCGGCCACTGCGCTCCAGGCAAAAACCAATCACGAGCAAATGCTCAACGGTTGGTTGTTCCTGTCCCCCAACCTGCTCGGTTTCCTGGTTTTCTTCGCCGGGCCATTACTGCTCTCATTTTATTTTTCGTTCACCGATTCTGACGCCTTCAACACTCCCAACTGGGTCGGCCTTCAAAATTATGCCAAAATCCTGAATGTCACCATCAAGCCGTTGGCCGCGCCTGACCAACTGGCGCGTGACGTGCTGGACATCAAAATTTATGATGAAGTTGGACGCCTGAAACTGGGCAACAGTGGGGTATTGTTCGGCGCGGAAGACAAATTGTTCTGGCTGGCGCTGCGCAATACCCTGACTTATGCCCTGTTCGCCGTTCCCCTGAGCGTCATCCCGGCCCTGGTGCTGGCAAACATCCTCAACAGCAAACTACCGGGCATGAAGTTCTTCCGGGCGGTCTATTTCATCCCCAGCATCGCCGCCATCGTCGGCATTGCGCTGGTCTGGCAGTGGCTCTACAACGCGACAGTTGGCTACATCAACTATTTCATTACACTCGGCGTCGAGTTGTGGAACAACCTGTTCAACGCCGGGATTGTCGACCCCAAAATCCGTTGGGTCTCCGACGAGCGCACCGCCCTCATGTCCATCATCATCATCGCCGCCTGGCAGACGATGGGCTTCAACACCGTCCTGTTCCTGGCCGGGCTGCAAAACATCCCCGGCGAACTGTACGAGGCCGCCACCGTAGATGGCGCGGGCGCGTGGGACAAATTCTGGCGCATCACCATCCCCATGTTGGCCCCTTCAACTTTCTACGTCGTCTCTACCACCACCATCCAGGCCATGCAGGTTTTCGAGCAGGTCTTCATCCTGATGAACCCGCCCGAAGGTCCCAACAACTCGACCATTACCCTGGTTTTGTACCTGTACCGCAGCGGCTTCCAGAACTTTGCGCAAGGGTACGCCTCGGCCCTGGCATGGGTGCTGTTCATCGTCATCTTCGGGTTGACGCTCATCCAGTTCCGCCAGCAGCGCCGCAGCAGCATTTACGAAAACTAACGGAGTCCGGTCATGAATCTCAAATCCTATCGTCTCATCAGTTTCCTGAAAAACCTGGCCGTCTACGTCATCCTGAGTTTCTTCGCGCTGGTCATGCTGTTTCCATTCTTTTACATGCTCGCCACCTCGTTGAAACTGCCCGCCGACACCTTCCGCTACCCACCGCGCCTGCTGCCGCGCGAACCCGCCTCCATCGAGGTAGAAGGCTACCCCGATAAACTGCCGCTCTATTATGTGGAAAAAGACGGCGAGCGCCGGGAATTTGCCCTTGCGCGCAGCAACATTCGCGTTGGCGTGTTTGCCCCCGCCGATAACCAGTCAGCAGTCGCCGAGCGCTTTTTGAGTGATGTCGCGCCAACCGGGCAGACTGTTACCTTCAACGGCAAGGAAGAACAACTCTTCAATGTCACGGTTGACGGGCAGGTTATCCCTATGATTCAACTCAGCCAGACCACCGTCGGCGAGTTCATCGACCCTGGTAATCCTGAAGTCAAATCCTTCCAGAATGTGCGCCTGAGCCAGCCGGTGGAAGCCGTCAGTTGGCACCCCGAAAATTACACAGAAGTGGTCGAACTGCAAGGCCTCGACCGCGCCCTGACCAACACCGCGCTCGTCACCATCCTGGTCGTCATCGGCCAACTGGCAACCTCCATCATCGGCGGCTACGCCTTTGCGCGGCTCAAATTCCCCGGGCGCGATACGGTCTTCGTATTCTACCTCGGCACCATCATGATTCCGTTTGTGATGTTGATTGTGCCGCTCTACCAGTTGATGACCTTGATTGGCTGGACCGACCGCCTGGCCGCGCTCATCGTTCCCTGGATTTTCACCGCCTACGGCACCTTCCTCATGCGCCAGCACTTCATCACCTTTCCCAAAGAAATCGAAGAAGCCGCCCTGCTCGACGGGGCCTCGCGCCTGCAAATCCTGAAGGACATCATCGTCCCGGCCAGCGTCCCGGCCCTGGCGACCCAGGCCACCTTCACCTTCCTCTATGCCTGGAACTCCTTCCTGTGGCCGCTGGTGGTGATTAACGTCGGCAACGAGAAAAACCACGTCCTGACCCTGGCCCTTAACGTCTTGCGCGGGCGCGCATCCGACACGCCCAACCTGATTTTAGCGGGCGCGGCCATTGCCATCCTGCCGCCGCTCATCGTCTTCATTCTGGGTCAGCGCTTTTTCGTAGAGAGTGTCACATCCAGCGGCGTAAAAGGTTAACTCAGGCAACTTTCCATGCTAGCTTTCAAACCCCACCTCAACGAAACCATGCGGCGCATGGAAGCCTTCTGGGAACACAGCGTTCTTGACCGGCCTATCACCCAATTTTTTGTGGAAAAACCCGCCGCAGAGCAGGTTCCACTCCCTGAGTCGCGCCACGCCACAGTCGCGGAACGCTGGCTGGATGTGGAATACCAGTCCCGGCTGGAAGATGCCCGGCTCACGAATCGCCTTTTCCTGGCTGACAGCCTGCCCGTCGCCTTTCCGAATCTTGGCCCCGAGGTGATGGCCGCCTTTTATGGCTGTCCGCTCCACTTTGGCGAGTACGGAACCAGTTGGAGCGAACCCATCCTTACCGGTTGGGACAGGGCCGATGAAATTACCCTCGACTGGGACAATTTCTACTTCCACAAGCTGGTCGAACTGACTGATGCCATGCTGGCGATTGGCAAGGATAAATACATCGTCGGCATGCCCGACTGGCACCCCGGCGGCGATTTGCTGGCTGCCCTGCGCAACCCGCAAGACCTGGCGATTGATTTAATCGAGCGGCCTGCGCAAGTCAAAGCCCTGCTAACGCGTTTGCAACCCGATTATTACCAGGTGTACGATTTCTGGTACGCCAAACTGAAAGCCGCCGGGCAACCCATCACCAGTTGGCTCGACCTGGCGGGCGCTGGCAAATATTACATTCCATCCAACGATTTTTCGGCGCTGATTAGCCCTAAAATGTACCGCGAGTTTTTCCTGCCCGCCATTGTGGATGAATGCCGCTTCCTCGACCACTCCATTTATCATCTCGATGGCCCCGGCGCGCTGCGCCACCTCGACGCGCTGCTCTCCATCCCTGAACTGCACGCCATCCAATGGGTTCCGGGCGCGGGCCGCGAAGCCTGCGCGCAGTGGATTCCGGTTTACAAGAAGATTCAGGATGCCGGGAAAAGCATGATTGTCTACTGTACCGTTGCTGACTTGCCATTGCTGATGCAGACCCTCAGCCCGCGTGGTTTGGCGCTCAACATCAGCGATGTTCCTGACCAGGAAACGGGAGAAAATATCCTGGCGAGCCTGGCCGCCTGGACGAAAGGAGCCGCGTAATGACGACCCTGGGCAACCCCAACCTGCACAATCCCCACCTCGATGGCGACGCCTTCTTCTGGCAGAACGGGCGGGTGGGAATCTTTCTCTCGCACGGTTACACTGCCACAGCGGCTGAAGTCCGTCTCCTGGCCGAAAAATTGCGCGAAAAGGGATATACCATCGCCGCGCCGCTGCTGCCGGGGCACGGCACCCATCCCAATGACCTGAACCACGTCCGCTGGCAAGACTGGGTCAAGGCCGGGCAGGAAACGCTCGACCGGCTGTTCGAGACTTGCGAGCAGGTCATCGTTGGCGGCGAATCGATGGGCGGGGTGCTGGCGCTCTACCTGGCCGCAAAAAATCCGCAGGTCAAGGCGGTTTTGCTGTACGCTCCGGCCATCGCGCTGACGGCCAGCAAATTCGACCGATTCAAACTGCGCCTGATTGCGCCCTTCATCAGCCAGACCGAACGCCAAAAGTTGGACTGCCCCGACACCTGGCAGGGATACCCCAACCTGCCGCTCAAGGGCGTCATCCAACTGCTGCGCTTCCAAACGGCGACCCTGCCCCTGTTGCCAAACATTCACCAGCCCTTGCAAATCTTCCAGGGCCGGCTCGACCAGACAGTGGCAGTCAAAGCTGGGGAAATCATCCTGAACGGCGTTTCTTCAACAATCAAGGAACATCATTGGATGGAGAAATCCCATCACACCATCCTCCTGGATGCCGAATTGGATGACGTAACCGCCAAAACCCTGGCGTTTATCGAAAAATTTTAGCGCTTGACTCGGCTAAATTTTGACATTATCGGTAATAAAGAGTTGAACGCGGACGAGCGCAGATTTACGCTGAAAATCATAAAAAATCCGCGTTTGCCGCGTCAATCAGCATCCAAAAAATGATCTTGGCCTATTACCGACACAGTCTTTTGAAATCATACTTCTTCGAGGAGAAATTCATCTATGAAAAAAGTGAACGGCCGTTACGAAGTGTACGGCAACCCGATTAGCGAGGCCCAAACCCGCGCAACCGACGCCTGGAAGGCCAGGCTTGCCAGGCAATTTAAGTACGATCCCAACGAAACCTACAACCTGGGCGTCAAAGACCATCCCTACGGCGGGGATATTTTTGGGTTGAAGGAAATCGTGCGCGATGGCGGCGGCGCCCCGCTCATCAAAGAGAACGGCGTCATCGTCAGCACCATCCGCATGGGATTTGGTCATTACCGCATCGCTATGGCTGGTGTGTCGGCAGCCAGGGCGATGGGCTTTACCCCCTACTGGCTCGATTTGCTCTCCATCCCCGGCGTACCGACCGATGTCATTAATTGGTGCAACTCGAACTATAGCAAATACTCGCGTATCTCGCAGCGTTATCCCTGGTTCGACAAATACGTCTGGGAAAGCCTGACCACCGGTGAACCGACCCTGCCCGGCCTGAACTGGCTCTTCAACAAATGGATTATCACCTGGCCCTGGCGCTTCCTCAAAACCGAAGTCAAAGACTACAAAATGAGCGAACTCTTCGACCGCCTGTACGCCGCCCTGCCCTCCGACATGCCCACCCTGACCTCGCACATGTGGAACTGCATGGGCGCCGTTTCGGGCGGTATGACCAACGTGGTGGATATGATGTTCGACAACTGGCCGATGGCCTTCCAGCTCACCGAAGGCGCCAAACATGCCGTCCAATCGCCCTCCGGCTACTACGGATTCCGCGTCATGCGCGGCTTCGACGAAAGCGGGAAGGTGATGAAACCCGTCCCGACCGACGCGCTGCGCTACGTCGGCCACCATGTAGACCATGAACTGGTCGAAAATATCGAACACGACTGCGATGCCCGCCTGCGCCGGATGAAATCCAAAGAACCGCGCCGCTTCCTCGTCACGATGGGCGGGGCCGGGGCGCAGCGCGAACTGTTCAAAGCCATCATCGAACACGCCATCCCGATGGTGCAAAAGGACAAAATAGCCCTGTTTATCAACCTGGGCGACCACAAAAACAACTGGGAATGGTTGCAAGCTGAACTGGCCCAGCACAAAGACATGATTAACACCCACTTCACTTGGGAAGATACCCGCGCCTTCACCGACAGCATCCGCGAAACACCCGCCCATGGCCTGCACGTCTTCCTGCACGACAACACCTTCCACGCTGTGTACGCCACCAACTACCTGATGCGCGTTATCGACGTGATGATTACCAAACCCAGCGAACTGGCCTTCTACCCCGTGCCAAAAATTTTCAACGCCCGTGTCGGCGGCCACGAGATGTGGGGCGCCATTCGCGGCGCGGAAATCGGCGATAGCACCGTAGAAGTCCGCACCATCCCGCAAACCCTGCAAGCCATCGACCTGCTGGCCGAAGAAGACGACTTGCTTTCGATTTACTGCGACTTTATAATCAAAAACAAGAGTATCGGCCTATACGATGGCGCGTACAAGAGCGTCGAACTGGCGACCGGCAAGAAGTTTGTGCGCTAAACTGTGATGACAAGTCCTGCCTGCGCCGTGCGCAAGCACAGGTGAGCGGAGCCGCGTGTTCTTCGCGGCGTAGTCGAAGGGCGATTTCCTGATAGAACTGTCCTTCGACTACGGCCCTTCGTTTTCACCCAGGGTCTCCGCTCAGGACTTGTGGTACTTCTTTATATCCCTGTTCACCCAAAAGGAGCCACCCCCATGACCACCCAAACCTTGGAATCCCCTGTCGATGAATTGTCCTTCGGACGTCAGATGGCTTACGCTATCGGTCAACTGGGATGGTCCACCCTGGTCAACATCGTCGGGTTGATGTTGGTCTATTTCTACATCCCGCCCGATGATGCCGGCATTCCCTTTATGATTACACAGGTGGTCTTCCTCGGCATTCTCAACGTAGTCTCCTTAATAGCCGCCTCCGGGCGTCTGGTCGATGCCATCACTGACCCGCTGATTGCCTCCTTCAGCGACCGCTCCACGAACAAGCGCGGACGCCGCATCCCCTTTATGCTGGCGGGCGCGTTCCCGGCGGCGCTGTTCTGCTTCCTGATGTTCACGCCACCCTCTGGCGAAATCAGCGCTTGGAACATCGTCTGGCTGGTGGTCGTGCAGGCCCTCTTCTACACTTTCCTGACCGCCTACGTCACCCCCTACTTCGCCCTGCTGCCCGAACTCGGCCACACCTCCAACCAGCGGCTCAATCTATCGACCTGGATTTCTATTACCTACGCACTTGGCATCATCGTTGCCGCCCAAACTCCCTTGCTGGCAGACATTTTCCAATCTGCGCTCGGACTTTCCAGCCGCATGGCCGCCATCCAGGTTGCCATTGGGACGCTGGCTGTGCTCGCGTTCCTGCTTATGCTCATCCCAATTATCTTCATCGATGAGCGCCGTTACTGCCGCAGTAAACCGACCAGCGTGCCGTTCATGGAAGCCTTGCGGGAGACCTTTCGCAATTCGCACTTCCTGTATTACGTGATTGCCGACTTCTCATATTTTATGGGGCTGGCCATCATCAACACCGGCCTGCTCTTTTACATCACCGTCCTGCTCGGACTGCCCGAAGCCCTGGTCGGCACATTGCTGGCAATCATGGTCTTGAGTTCCTTCGTCTTTTACCCGCTGGTTAATATCCTGGCGCGCAAAGTCGGCAAAAAGATACTGGTGGTCATCTCTTTCCTGTTTATGAGTTTTGTCTTCCTGGGCATTTATTTCTTTGGCAACATGCCCCTCTCCGCCGAAGCCCAGGCCTACATGCTGGTCCTGTTCTACTCCATCCCGTTGGCCTTCCTGGGTGTGCTCCCCAACGCCATCCTGGCCGACATCGCCGGACACGATGCCCTCAAAACCGGCGAGGCCAAAGAAGGCATGTATTTCGCCGCCCGCACCCTGATGCAAAAATTCGGCCAAACCTTCGGCATCTTCATCTTCGCTGCCCTGCTCACGCTCGGCAAGGATCCCGGCAACGACCTCGGCATCCGCCTGAGTGGAATCGTCGGATTCTTGCTCTGTTTTGCCGCCGGGGTGGTATTCACCCGCTACCAGGAATCCAGGCTGCTGGCAGAGATGAAGGAATTGGCCGAATCGGGTCGTGCTGGGTAAGATATGTTGCTCGAAATCGGAAACTGCCTGTTCTCTATCGAACGTGAACCAAATTTTCGGCTGACGGGCTGCCGCGCGGGGAATATTTGCTTGCGCAGCGCGCCGCACCCGCAGCCGGTTTTGTCTATCAGGCAGACTGAGACTGGCCTGGAAGTGGATTTTGCTTCCCACACCCTGTTGATTACCGCCACGGGGCATGGCTGCGACCTGCAAGTTTCGCCCCCCACTGCCGGTTTTTCCCTGTCCTTCGAGATGAACGGCCACTGGTACGGACACGGCGAACTGGTCAACCAGCAATCTCCGCTCAACCGGTTAATGCTGCCCGAAAGCCCCTTCCTGTCCTTCGACAACGGCCCCGCCGGGCAAAGCTGCAAGCCCAACCCGGCCTGGTTTTCGTCGAATGGCATTTCCATCGTTGCAGGCAGCCCGGTTTCGGTGGGCATCAACCAGCCGCCTGCGCACTACCCGCGCTATGAGTGGAGCCTGGGCGCCGAAAAAGGCCCCTTTTCCCACCGTCCCTTTACCGACCCCGGAGGGGAGGGCGACGGCCACATCGCCTTCAGCGGGCAGGGATTACACCTTTCCATCCACATCAGCGAAAACGCCCGCGCCGCCTTTCATTACCTGACCGAGAGATTCGGCCACCCCGCAGGAACTCCCCCTGAAGACCTGTTTCGCCTGCCGACCTGGACGACCTGGGCACGCTACAAGACCGCTGTTTCGCAAGAAGTTGTGCTGAACTTTGCCGATGAAATCATCCAAAACAACTATCCCTACGGCGTGATGGAAATCGACGACCGCTGGCAGGTTCACTATGGCGACATCTCCTTCGACCCGGCCCGCTTCCCCGACCCCAAGGGGATGATTGACCAGTTGCACAAAAAAGGTTTCCAGGTTACGACCTGGGTGATTCCCTTCCTCGACCCCGAGTCGGATGCTTTCGCCGAGGGAAAAGCGCGGGGATACCTGGTGCGGCAGCAGGACGGGCAACCGTATCCGGTGCAGTGGTGGCAGGGGGTTGGGGCATTGCTCGACGTGAGCAACCCGTCAGCGTTGGAATGGTTCCGGGAACGCCTCGACAGGCTCCAGCGGGAGACCGGTCTCGATGGCTACAAGTTCGATGCGGGCGAAGCGGCTTTCTTCCCCGCCGATGCCGTGAGCGCGGGATCCATCTATCCCAACGAATATGCGCAGCGTTACGTCGATTTCGTGGCGCGGCACTTCCGTCTCACCGAAGTCCGCTCGGCCTGGAAGAATCAGCGCGCTCCCATCTTCTTTCGCCAGTGGGACAAATGGTCGACCTGGGGGCTGGATAACGGCCTGCATTCGGTTCTCACCGGCATCCTGTCGCTGGGACTGGCGGGCTACCCGTTCATCCTGCCCGACATGATTGGTGGCAACGCCTACGAGGAGCAGGCCGACGCCGAGTTGATGATTCGCTGGACGCAGTTGAACGCGCTGCTGCCCGCCATGCAGTTCAGCCTGGCTCCTTGGGACTATGGCGACGAATGCAGCCTGCTCTGCCGCCGCTACGCCGACCTGCACCGTGAATTTACCCCGCGCATTTTGGAATTGGCGATAGAAGCTGCTCGAAACGGCGCGCCCATCATCCGCCCGCCCTGGTGGCTGGCCCCGCGCGACGAGCGCGCCCTGGCCTGCAACGACCAGTTCCTGCTCGGCGATGACGTCCTCGTCGCCCCGGTTGTCCGTCCTGGCCAGCGCGCCCGCGATATTTACCTGCCCCCCGGCCAATGGCGCGACTATTGGACAGGCAAGGTGTACGATGGGGATGCTGTGTTGCAGGATTTTCCGGCCCCGCTTGATACCCTGCCGGTGTTCCTGGCCTGTGCCTCGACGTTCCCTTCGCTTGCGCTCAGGACTGGGCTCGACAACCGTGTCTCGACGTTGCTCGACAACCGTGTCTCGACGTTGCTCGACAACCGTGCTTGAAGTCATCTCCCCCTCGGTGTTCACCACAGTTCAAGACGCCGGTCGGCGCGGCTGGCAGGCGTTTGGCGTCCCCGTCAGCGGGCCAATGGACGCTTTTGCGCATCGCGCCGCCAACCTGCTGGCCGCCAACCTGCCCGAAGCCGCCGCGCTCGAAATCGGCTACACTTCGGCGGAATTCCTGGCCTGCGATGACTGCCTGATTGCCGCAACCGGCCCCGGTTTTGCGCTTTCGGTCAACGACCGCCCAATGCAAATGTGGACTTCGGTTTATGTGCGGAAAAATAGGCGGATTCGGCTTGATAAGCACGGCCATGGAAATTGGGCTTATCTCTCTGCTCATGGCGGGATACAGACTCCGCTGATACTTGCCTCCCGTTCATCCTACATCCCCGCCCGCCTTGGCCCTTCACCCCTGGCTCCCGGCGATGTGCTGACCACTTGTCCCGCGGGGGGCGGGGCCGGTAAATCCCGCGCCTGGCTGCCAGGTCTCGCTGCGCGCGCTTTGAAATCCACCATTAACTACTCTCCAAACCCCACGATTCACATCCTCCCCGGCCCTCAACATGCACACTTCGCACCCCGCACGCTTTGCGAATCTGCCTATACCATCTCCCCTACCTCCGACCGTACCGGCTACCGGTTAATTGGCCCCAAACTGGAGCGTCTTGTTCACGGCGAATTGCTCTCAGAAGGCATGGCGCGCGGGTGCATCCAAATTCCGCCCGATGGACAGCCGATTGTGATGCAGGCCGACTGCCCGACGACCGGCGGCTACCCCAAAATTGCTTCCGTCATCGCTGCCGACCAGCCGCTCCTGGCGCAAGTGCCGGTGGGGATGGGGCAAATCCGCTTTCAGGAAACGACCATCGAGCAGGCGCAAAGCGCGTATCGAGAGATGGTTAACGGCCTGAAAACAGGTATCATTCATCCTGCCAGCGAAGAGTATTGCTGGTAATTCTCCAAAAATCCTCTTGCTAAAGTAACAATCGAGCGCATTTACAAACCGTCTCGAAGGCTTTTTCAAGGCGATATGCGGCATAACCGACAGCCTTCGGGACGTTATCATTCCCCCAATTATTATGAACATTGACCTGAACTGTGACCTGGGCGAGTCGTATGGCCGCTACTCCCTCGGCAGCGATGCGGCCATCATGCCCTATATCACCTCGGCCAATATCGCCTGCGGATTTCACGCGGGCGACCCATCTGTGATGCAGGCGACGGTGCGCCTGGCCAAACAATATCGTGTGGCGGTTGGAGCGCACCCGGGCTGGCCCGATTTGCAGGGCTTCGGGCGGCGCGAGATGTCTTTCGATACGGAAGAAGTCGAGGCGCTGGTGCTGTACCAGGTGGGGGCGTTGGCGGGAATTGCCAGGGCGGAGGGAGCGGAACTTCGGCATGTCAAACCGCACGGGGCGTTGTATAACCAGGCGGCGAAAGATGCGGCTTTGGCGCAAGCAATTGCCAGGGCGGTGCAACGATTTAGCAGGGAACTGATTCTCGTCGGGCTGGCAGGCTCCAGCCTGGTGGAGTGCGCGCGGGAACTCGGCCTCAGCGTGGCAAGCGAAGCGTTTCCCGATCGCGCGTACAACCCTGATGGAACATTGATGTCGCGTAAACTGCCGGGCGCGGTGCTGCATGACCCGGCGGCGGTGGCCCAAAACGCTGTCCGCCTGGCAGGCGAGGGGATTCGGTTCGGCGAGAAAGTTATCATCCCCGATACACTCTGCCTGCACGGGGATCACGAAACCGCCGCCGAGAACGCCCGGTTGGTGCGCGAGGCTTTGGTGGCGGCGGGGATGGTCGTGAGGGCGTTTATGGCGTAAAGCGGCATGTGCTGTAGACCATAGATCACACAAGCCGCGCCCGTATTGCAAGATGTGCGCCGTTTTTCGCTTGGATGAGAATCACTGCCCCATCCCTGGCAACGAGATTCTCACCCTGCGAATTCCGGGATAAACATGAAATTAGAACGAACGAGACCCAATTTTGCCTGTGCAAATCGGGCATTTCTGTGTAAAAATAGGGTCTATGCTGCGAATCAATCTGTTCGGCGCCCCCGCTGTGTACGACGAATCTGGCAAGCCCCTGGTCATCAGACGTCGCCTGACGCGCGCTCTTTTCTATTATATTTCTGCCCAGGGCCGTCCCATTACTCGCGATCACCTGGTAGACCGCTTCTGGCCCAATGAACCGCTCGAAAAAGCCCGCGCCTCCCTGCGCGATGGCCTCGGGAAAGTGCGCGACGCCCTGCCCGACAAAGAACTTCTCCAGGCAACCCGCGAAAGCGTGACACTAGACTATAACCGCGTTTCGGTCGACTTGCTCGAAATCCGTTCCCTGCTCCAAACCATCAACGCCAGCACGCGCAAATTGCCTCAAAATTCGCCCTTGCCCGCTGAAACCTATCGCCAGATGCTGAAGGTGATGCAACTTTGGGATGGGCGCAGTTTCCTGCCCGGCGGCGATGTGGAATACTCCGAAGATTTAAGCGATTGGATGCGGGAAACGGAAGAGGACATTACCCGCGAATTGGTGCGCGTCACCAAGCGGCTGGCGGCGCACGAGGCTGCTTCGGGCCACCCCGACCAGGCAAACCGTTGGCTGATGACCGCCTTGCACTTCGACGAGTTCGACGCCGATGTTCACCAGGCCATCCTTGAAAATTACCTGAAAAACGACTCGCCCAAAGAGGCCAGGGCCTATTTCGAAGCCCTCGAAAACACTTACGGCGATAAAGAAGACTATCCGCGCGGTGTGCGCGCGCTCGAATCCCGCATCTGCGCCACGCCATCTTCCGACATCCCGGCGCTGCCCCCCGACTGGAACGTCCGCCAGAGCCTGCAAGTCCCCTTTATTGGGCAGGAAGAGATGCTGGAGCAGATGGAACGCGCCTATCGCACCGGCGGAGGCGTTCTCATCTATGGCGAGGCCGGGGCCGGCAAAACGCGCCTGGTGCAGGAATTTTTCCGTCGCCAGAAAAGTTTCCCGCGCCTGATGCTGGCCTCCTGCCAGCCGCTCGAAACAGGCATGCCCTTTTCTCCCTGGATCAGCCTGCTGCGCAACTCCGTCAGCCAGGCCGAGTGGCGCAAACTGGACGCCAGCTGGGCCGATTCGCTCAGCCTGTTGCTGCCCGAACTCAGCCAGTTTCGCAATAACAAAAACCCATCACCGCAAAAAACGCCCGATGTCTCACGCGGCGCGCTGTTGGAGGCCATTCATAGGACCCTGCTGCTGGTATCCAATAAAAGCCCAATTATCCTTTTCCTTGATGATGTCCACTGGGCAGACGAATCGACGCTGGCGATTGTGGCCTACCTGCTGCGCGATGAATTTTTCAGCCAGGGACGCGGCCTGTTGGTGATGACCGCCCGCATCGAGGAGCAAAATCCACAGCTTGACCGTTTCCTGCTCACCTCCTACCCGCAGCCGGTGCGCCGTCTCGAAATGCGCGCCCTGACCTCCGAAGAAATCGCAGAACTGTGCGAACAGGTGCTTTCGCGCCCGCTGCCATTTTCCATCATTGGGCAACTGGGACAGGATACCGGAGGAAATCCCTTCTTCCTGCTCGAAATTCTCTCGCGCTTACAAGAGATTTATCCGGCGGATGAACTGGCCGATGCCGAAAGCCTGCCCCTGCCCGCCTCCATCAGCGAATTGGTCAAGGCGCGGCTGTCCACGCTCTCCCCCGAAGCCCACGAATTGCTCTCCATTGGTGCGGTGATGGGAAGTTCGTTTGAGCTGGCACTCCTCGAAAAAGCAGTCAGCCTCTCTTCCGAACAGGTAATCGATTCCCTGGAAGCGCTCGAAGCGACGCGCCTGGTGCGCTCCCTGCCTGGCGAGCGGCCCGTCTACGCCTTCCGGCACGAAAAAATCCGCGAGAGCCTGCTCAGCGAACTCAGTTCGGGCCGCAAGCGATTGCTCAACCAGAAATGCGCCCTGGTGCTGGAAGAATATCATGGCAGCCAGAAAGATGTTGTCGCATCGAAACTCGCCCTGCACTACGAATCTGCCGGCGATCTGTTGAAAGCCTTCGAATATTGGAAAGTGGCCGCGAAAAATGCCTATCGCCTGGCTTCTTTTTATGAGTGTACGGAAGCGTACCATCGCGCCGAACGCTTGCTGCCCCGCGCTGCCGGCCTGACCGATGAGCAGGTATACGAGCTATACGCATCTTGGGTAAACCTGGCGTTCGACAATGACGACGCCCCGGAGTTGGAGCGCTTGAGCCAGAGCCTGGGGGCGCTTGGCCGGGAACGCGCCAGCGATTTGCTCACCGGAGCATCATTTACAGCCCTGGCTGAAGCCTACATGGTGCGCAATCGGTTCGATGCTGCTTACGAAGCCGCCATGCGGGCATTCTCGCATGTTGCGCACAGCGGAAGCAGTGTGGAGATGGCGCGCCTGATGGTGCGCCTGGGAATTTACCTGATTATGATGGGACGCATCCACGATGCGCAAGGATGGCTCCTGAAGGTATTGCAGGCCACCCGCGACGCAACCGAGCCAAACCTGGTCATTTCCCGCGCCGATGCTAACCAGCAGATGAGCGTTATCGAGAACCTGTCTGGTTTTCCTGCCCGCGCATTGGACTATACCCGGCGCACAATCGAAGACGCCGATTCTGTCGGCTACCTGTACGGGAAAATCATCGCCCACAGTTCCCAGGCTTTATCGCACTACATGAGTGGGGAGCTTCACAGAGGCCGTGAAGCCTGCCAGCAGGGCTTATCCCTGCTGGGACAAATGTCCGCCTGGCGCATGGTGGCCTACCTTGATATTTATTGCGCCATGAACGAACTGGAGATGGGCCTGATTGGCCCGGCCTGGAAACATGCCCAACACGCCATTGACCTGGGGCGCAAGTATGGGCATAGCGAAATCATGTCCCTGGGGTACGGTATCCTGGGAGATATTCACCTGAACTTGTCTAATTTCAGGAAGGCTTTGCAGGCTTATGACCAGGGCAGTGTCGCTGCCGGGGAACATTTCGTTTGCTGCGGCAGTCTCTTTCGGCGCGGGTACTGCCTTGTCAGGCAGGGTGATGAAACTGGCATGGTGCCAATTGCGCAGGGCATGGAGATCGCTGAAAACCTGGGACTGGGCGGACTGCTAACCCAGGCCGGGATGAGCGAATTGGCCGCGCTGGCAGAGTTGGGCGATATGGATAGTTTTGAGTCCCGGACACAGTGGTTCCTGGCTGAAGCCCCGCCGCGCTTTGGCGCCGAATTGCCGCTTTGCACGGTGAAGCGTTTGCGCGCGAGGCTGCTTTTACGCCAGGGAAAACCCGCCGAAGCCCTGAAGATAATCGGGAACACTGCCGCCTGGTACCATGACCGTCAATTCCGCTGGCTGGAGTTGGAATGCCTGGAACTCCAGGCCGAATCCCTCGCCCAAACCGGGCAGGATAGCACCCCACTGCGCAGTCAAATCGAAGCGATTCTGGATCAGCTCGAAAACGGCCTGGAAGATGCCCCCATCCTGTTCGAGTGGCAGGCGTTCTGGGAAAAACACCAGCCGCCTGGGCAAAATGAAAGTTCCTGACAAATTTGCAAATTTGTCTACGTTCTGTCTACGAAGTTTCGGTATGATATAGACAAGAAAGTGAAACGTGGTGGGGCCCACGTTGCAGACACCGGTACACAGGAAGGGGGACTTCCGCGACCGGTGTCTGTCTTTAACCGATAAAAAACGTCCCGAAGGTTCAATAACCTTCGGGATGTTTGATTTACACTTGTGGCAGGTTCCTGCGCAGCAGGCCATACATGCCCAGGCCGCGCGCCGCGCCTTCGGCTACACAGGTCAGCGGGTTATCTACCAGGTAGGCCGGGATGCCGAGCGATTTGGTCAGCAGCTTGTCAATACCGCGCAGCAGCGCGCCGCCGCCCGTCAGGGCCATGCCCCGGTCGATGATGTCGGAAACCAGTTCCGGCGGGGTTTTTTCGAGCACCCGGCGGCAGGTTTCTGTCACGGCCTTCAGCGGTTCTTGCAGGGCTTCCACAATTTCACCTGTCGTCAGCGTCACAGGGCGAGGCAGGCCGGTCACCTGATCCTGTCCCTGAACTTCCATGCTGTGCTCGGTATCCTGCGGCACCGCCGCGCCGATTTTGATTTTCATCAGCTCGGCGGTAAAGGGCGAAATGATGATGCCATATTTGCGGCGCACATAGTTGACGATGGCTTCATCCATCTGCTGTCCGCCTGCGCGCATGGTCTCAGCAGAAACGATGCCATACATCGCCAGCACAGCGGCCTGGGTCGCGCCGCCTCCCAGGCAGGCCACCATGTTGCCGGAAGGGGAATTGATGGGCAAATCGACGCCCAGCGCGGCTGCCAGCGGCTGTTGGATGAGATAGGCATCGCGCGCGCCAGCCTGGAGGATGGCCTCGTGGACGGCGCGGCTTTCCACGCTGGTCACGCCATACGGAACCGTAATCATCACATTCGGCTTGAAAATACGCAACGGGCTGCTGACGCGTTGGAGCAAGGCCCATAGCAGACGTTCCGTAATTTCATAATCGGCAATCACGCCATTCTGGAGGGGGCGGGCGACCTCGATGGTATCGGGGACGCGGCCTTCCATATCACGCGCTTGTTTGCCAACTTCCACGATTTTCTGATCGGCAACGTCGATGGCAACAACCGTCGGTTCCTCGATGGTAACATGCTGCCCCTCGGCAACGCGCGTGTACATTGTACCCAGGTCAATGCCCAAGTCTTTCGAAAATCCTGCCATGGAGTTGGTTTACTCTTCGTAGGTGGGTCGCTTGGATGAGCGGAAACGCTTCGCGGCATCCAGGCGGAGATTGGAACGGCGTAAGGCGGCTTCGAGAGCCAGGTAGGCATCCACATCTTCCGGCTTGACCTGTGCCAGGGCTTCCTCGGCGTGCCTGCGGGCGGCTTCGGCGCGCGCCACATCGATTTCTTGCACATTTTCGGCAGCATCAGCCAGCACGGTGACAATGTCGGGCTGGATTTCAGCCACGCCGCCCGCCACAGCGAAGACCTGTTCATCGCCCTTCGCGCGCACTTTGATAATCCCAAACTTGAGCGTGGTCAGCAGGGGAGCGTGATGCGGCAAGACGCCCATCTCGCCATCCATGCCGGGCAGGACAACGATATCTACATCGCCTTCATAGACCATGCGGTCTTGCGAGACAATTTCACAACGGATAGGCATAAGAGTTCTCCGGTGTCAGGTGTCAGGTGTCAGATGAGTGTAGACCTGACACCGGAACACTTGACACGAATTTACCCACCCTTGGCCAGTTTTTCGGCTTTTGCGCGGGCGTCTTCGATATTCCCGACCATTTGGAAGGCCTGTTCGGGCAGGTCGTCGCATTTGCCATCGAGAATCTCGCGGAAGGAGCGGATGGTGTCGCGTAGGGGAACGTACACGCCCTGGATGCCGGTAAACTGCTCGGCAGTGACGAAGGGCTGGGAGAAGAAACGCTCGATTTTGCGGGCGCGGCTGACCAGCAGTTTGTCGTCTTCCGAAAGTTCATCTACGCCCAGGATGGCGATGATGTCTTGCAAGTCTTTATAGCGCTGCAAAACGCGCTGCACTTCGCGGGCGGTGGCATAGTGGTCGGCGCCGACGATGTTCGGGTCGAGGATGCGGCTGGTGGAGGTGAGCGGGTCGACAGCCGGGTAAATGCCTTTTTCGGCGATGGAACGTTCCAGCGCGATGGTCGCATCGAGGTGGGTGAAGGTCGCCACCGGGGCCGGGTCCGAGTAGTCATCCGCCGGGACGTAAACAGCCTGCATCGAGGTAATGGAGCCGGTGCGGGTGGAGGTAATGCGCTCTTGTAGTTCGCCCATCTCGGTCGCCAGGGTCGGCTGGTAGCCTACGGCGGAGGGCATACGTCCCAACAGCGCGGATACTTCGGAGCCAGACATGGTGAAGCGGAAGATGTTATCAATGAAAAGCAGCACATCCTTGCCCTGGTCGCGGAAATATTCCGCCATCGCCAGCGCCGAAAGCGCCACGCGCAGGCGCACGCCAGGCGGTTCGTTCATCTGGCCGAAGACCATTACAGTATCTTTCATCACCCCCGACTCAATCATTTCGCGGAAGAGCGCGCTGCCTTCGCGGGTGCGCTCGCCGACCCCGGCAAAGACCGAGTTGCCTTTGTGAACGCGCGCGATGGACGAAATTAACTCGGTGATGACGACGGTCTTGCCTACGCCCGCGCCGCCGAAGATGCCGGTTTTACCGCCTTTAGTGAAGGGCGCAATCAGGTCGATGACTTTGATGCCGGTTTCGAAAATTTGCACGCCGGTTGATTGCTGGTCGAAGGAGGGCGCCAGGCGATGGATGGGGTAGCGGTCTGACGCTTCAACGTCACCTTTTTCATCAATTGGCTGGCCTAAAACATTGAAAATGCGCCCCAGCGTGGAGGGTCCTACCGGAACCCGGATGGGGCCGCCGGTGGCAGACGCCGGGACTCCGCGCTGGAGGCCGTCGGTTGAGTCCATTGCCACGGTGCGCACCCAGTTGTTGCCGAGGTGCTTCTGCACTTCCAAAACCAGCGCGTCTTTGCCTTCACGCGGCACTTCAATCGCTTCGTACACTTCGGGCAGTTCCCCTTCGGGGAAAGCCACATCCACCACGCCACCCAAAATCTGAACCACACGTCCGGTTGTATGAGCCATTATTTTCCTCCAGATGCCTGGGCCAGCGCCTCAGCGCCGCCCGCGATATCGAGCATGTCGTTTGTAATCACTTGCTGGCGAACTTTGTTGTATTGCAATTGCAAATCGCCGACGAGTTCGAGCGCGTTGTCTGTGGCGTTGCGCATGGCAACCATGCGCGCAGCGTGTTCCGAAGCCAGCGATTCAAGGATTGATTGGTAGACCTGGAGCGCGGTGAAGCGCGGGATGATTTCGTCCAGGATTTCGTTTTCCGCCGGTTCGTAAATGTACGCTGCCGAGGTGTGTTTTACCTGCTCGAACGCTGCCACCCGGCCTTCGCCACTTTCCACTTCGAGGGGCAGCAGCTTTTTGACGGTTGGGTCCTGCTTAACCATGTTGACAAAGTCGGTATAAACCAGGTAGACCTCGTCGGCGTGGCCTGCCAGGAATTCTTCAACCGCCATGCGCCCAATTGCCGAGACATCTGAAAATGACGGCGCGGCAGGCAGGTTGCTGAAATCGGCAATTACGTTCAGGCGGCGGCGCACGAGCAAGTCACGGCCCTTGCGCCCAACGGCAATGTAACTGACCGGGGTCGGCCAATCCTTGAATTGGCGCAGCGCGAAACGAATCAGGTTGGTGTTGTACGCGCCCGCCAACCCCCGATCGCCGCTGATGACGACCACCAGGGTTTTTTTAACCTCGGCGCGGGCAGTTAATAACGGGTGAAGCGTGCCGCGCCCAGGTTGGCTGGAGATATGCGTCAGCACCTGCCACGCTTTGGTGGCATAAGGCCGCGTCCCCATCAAGGCGGCGATGGCTTTGCGCACTTTGCTGGCGCTGACTGCCTGCAATGCGCGAGTCACTTGCGATATATTTTTTACGCTCCGAATACGGAGTCTCATCTCACGAGCAGAGGCCATAGGTTCTCCATATTACGAATTGCATCTGAAAGGCAACCCGTAATTCGCAATTCCTAATTCGCTATGCCTGCCAGGTGGCTTTGAACGTCGAAAGCGATTCACGCAGTTTCTTCTCGTTATCGGGCGTAATCTGTTTCTTTTCGACGATGTCTTTTCCAATTTCAGGATGCGACTGGTCGAGGAATTTGGTCAGGTCGATTTCCCACTGGCGCATCTTTTCGACCGGGACTTCATCGGCGAAGCCTTGCGTTCCGGCAAAGATGACCATGACCTGATGCTCCACTGAAGCGGGCGCATATTGCGGCTGCTTCAGGATTTCCTGCATTCGTCGCCCGCGATTTAACTGTCCCTGGGTGGACTTGTCGAGGTCGGAGCCGAATTGAGCGAATGCAGCCAGTTCGCGGTAGGCGGCCATATCCAGGCGCAGGCGTCCGGCCACCTGGCGCATGGCTTTCAGTTGGGCCGCGCCACCCACGCGCGAGACGGAGATACCCACGTTCACGCCCGGACGGATACCGGCGTTGAACAGGCTCGATTCGAGATAAATTTGCCCGTCAGTGATGGAAATCACGTTAGTCGGCACGTAAGCGGAGACGTCGCCGAGCAAGGTTTCGATAATGGGAAGCGCGGTCAGTGAGCCGCCGCTGCCTGCCACCGGGGCCACTGCGTAACCTTCGCCTTTTTCCTGCGCGGCATGTTCGGCGTCATGCTTTGCCATTGGGCCGGCATATATTTTGCCATCAACGGCGTCATCACGGGTCGCTTCGCCCTCAAAACCGGCTTTAACAACCGCATAGTTGACCGAAAGTCGCGCGGCGCGTTCCAACAGGCGGGAGTGCAGGTAGAACAGGTCCCCGGGATAGGCTTCACGTCCAGGCGGGCGGCGCAGGAGCAGGGAAACCTGGCGGTAAGCCCAGGCATGTTTGGAGAGGTCGTCGTAGACTACGAGCGCATCACGGCCTGTTTCCATGAACTCTTCGCCCATGGCGCAGCCCGCATACGGAGCAATGTATTGCAACGCAGCCGATTCATCCGCCGAAGCCATCACCACGATGGTATGGTCCATCGCGCCGTGACGTTCGAGCAGGGCAACGGTGCGGGCGACGGCCGCTTTTTTCTGCCCAATCGCCACGTAAATACACACCAGGTCTTTGCCCTTTTGGTTGATGATGGTATCAATGGCAATCGCCGTCTTGCCGGTCTGCCGGTCGCCGATGATGAGTTCACGCTGGCCGCGCCCAATCGGAATCATCGCGTCGATGGCCTTGATGCCGGTCTGGACGGGGGTATCCACATCCTGGCGCTGCACCACACCCGGCGCAATGCGCTCGATCGGGCGATAGCCGCTAAACTGGACGGGCCCTTTGCCGTCGATTGGCTCGCCGAGCGCATTTACTACGCGCCCAACCAGCCCATCACCAACGGGAACAGAAGCAATGCGCCCGGTGCCACGCACGGTCATCCCCTCGGTGATTCCAGAATATTCACCCATGATGATGACGCCGACGCTGTTTTCTTCGAGGTTGAAAGCCGTGCCAATCACGCCGTTTTCGAACCTTACCAGTTCCTGCGCCCGGATGTTGGCCAGCCCCTCGACGCGCGCGATACCGTCGCCGGCTTCAACAACCGTGCCAATATCGCTGACGCTGATTTCGGGCTGGAACGCTTCGATTTGCTTCTGGAAATCGCTGGTGATTTGTTTAATCAGGTCTGTCATTTTGCCTCCACGCCAAAATTTGTCCTGCCTTTGGTGTTTTTCGACCCAGGGGTCGTTGTTAATGAATATAAGGGTATTTTCGTTAAATTGAAACGGTTCTGGCCGTTTCCAGAACGGGCTAATCATACCTGAAAGGGGGGTAAATGTCTAGTTACGCAAATCACAGACGACAAAACACCAGGAATGTTTTTCAAAACGTAGGGTATAATACCCGCTTGTCAAAATTCAGTCATTGAATATAGGAGAAAGACATGACACAAGCCAATCTCATCGCCCCCTTTGGCGGAAAACTGGTCAGCCTGGTGGTCGAAGGCCCGGAGCGCGAGGAATTGCTGGCGCGCGCGGCGCAGTTGCCTTCCATCAAAATATCCATGCGCGCCCTGTGCGACCTGGAACTGCTGGCAACCGGCGGTTTTTCGCCGCTCGATACCTTCATGGGCAAAGCCGATTACGAGCGCGTCCTGCGTGAAATGCGCCTGACCGATGGCACGCTCTGGCCGCTGCCCATCACCCTGACCGTTGACCCGAAGGAATTGCCAACGGTGGGCGAAGACCTCGTCTTGCGCAACGCCAACAACGACGTGATTGCAGTGCTTACGCTGGACGAAGTCTATCACTGGGATGCCGAGCGCGAAGCCGCCCTGGCTTACGGCTCTACCGATTCCAAGCACCCGATGGTCTCCGAAATGACCCGTTGGGGCAAGGTCTGCATCAGCGGGCCGCTCAAAGTGCTGAACCTGCCCAAGTATCATGATTTTGTGGAATTGCGCCACACGTCCGCCCAGGTGCGCGCCAAACTCGAAGCGCTGGGGCATGAAAACGTGGTCGCCTTCCAGACTCGCAACCCGCTGCATCGCATCCACGAGGAACTGACCAAGCGCGCCGCCGTCGCCGTTAACGGTTCTCTGCTTATCCACCCCGTCGTGGGCATGACCAAGCCGGGGGATGTGGACCACTACACCCGCACCCGCACCTACAAAGCACTGGTCGAGAACTATTACGATAAGAACACCACACTCCTCAGTCTGCTGCCGCTTGCCATGCGCATGGCCGGCCCCAAAGAAGCCCTGCTGCATGCCATCGTCCGCCGCAATCACGGCGTCAATCACTTCATTGTAGGCCGCGACCATGCCGGCCCCGGCAACGACAGCGCGGGCAAACCCTTCTACGGCCCCTACGACGCCCAAACACTCATGAAAGAACACGAAGCCGAACTCGGCGTCAAGATGGTTCCCTTTGAAATGCTGGTTTACCTGCCCGATGAAGACCGCTACGTGGAAGAAAAGGACATCCCGAAAGGCGCCAAGACCCTCAACATCTCCGGTACGCAAGTGCGCGATGACTATCTGGCCAAGGGCAAATTGCTGCCCGAATGGTTCACCCGCCCCGAAACCGCCGAAATCTTGCGCCAGAGTTACCCGCCGCGCCACAAACAAGGCTTCTGCCTGTGGTTTACCGGCTTAAGCGGCGCAGGCAAGAGCGCCACCGCCCAAATTATCACCGAACTGCTGCTCGAACATGGCCGCGAAGCTACCGTACTGG